>Ga0156247_140_pt1 | contig 4189 bp, 5 predicted proteins | sample RifCSPlowO2_12_FD_107894 | JGI IMG/M metagenome (GOLD analysis project Ga0156247, IMG submission 107894) | Candidatus Staskawiczbacteria bacterium RIFCSPLOWO2_12_FULL_37_15 | reverse complement strand
TTGCCGTCTTTGACCAGCATAGCTCTAAGGACGTGCTCCAGGGCTTTCAGGTTTTGGCCGTTTTTGCCGATCAAAAATCTGGCATTATCAAGCGTCTGAACGGACACAACAACGGCTCCCTCTCCGTGGCTGTCAGCGGGTTCTTCTCTCGCTTCGATTTGACATTCAATGTTCATAAAACCGGCCATCTTCTTTACGGCTCTCAAAACATCATCCTTGTCTAACTTTTGTTGACTAACTTCCGTCATTTCTTTGTTTTAATGAAGTATTGCTCAAACATTGAAAAGACCGTGGTCGCTATCCAGTAGAGAATAAGGCCGGCCGGTAAATTCCAACCAATAATTATAATCATAACGGGGAAAAAATACAACATCTGCTTGCTAATGGCAGCCAGTTCTTTGTTCGACCCGCCATCAACCTGTAAAGCCGCAGCTTGCTTGGACTGGATGAACTGAAGCCCTCCGGCAATAACCGTAAGAAGTCTGTTATTTTTAGTGACATCGAGCAGACCAAGGAAGTTATGGTTAGTGATCTCCGGCGCAGAAATGAAGCCGTAAAGAAGGGTCAAACTTTCGGCCGTTATCCCCTTTATAAAGACCTGGTACAGAGCTATCAATATCGGTATTTGTATCAAGAGGGGCAGGCACCCTGCCAAAGGGTTAACGTTGTTTTCCTTATAAAGCTTCAGGATGGCGGCTGATTGGGCGGTAGTATCGTTCTTGAATTTCGCCTTTACCTCCTCGATCTTAGGGGCTAATTCTCTAAGCGATTTCTGGGATTTTATGGTTTTCAAAGAGAGCGGCGCGAACAACGCCCTTATAACCACCGTCAGAATGATAATGGTCAAACCCAGATCTCCGCCGGGAATTACGCCCTGGAGGTAGACCATGGCGTTGAATAAGGGTCGATATAAAATTTCGTTATATATTGTAAACATATTAAGGATTGTCTATACCTCCTTTTGAGATCGGAGAACACTTCAAAATACGCAGAAGTGATCTTGCCGAACCCTTTAAGACCCCGTGCTTGTTTATTGCCTCAACCGCGTAGTCAGAGCAGGAAGGATAGTATTTGCAGTCGGTGTATATAAAAATAGGCACTCTTGCGGTTCTAAGAATAAGCGATGATTTTTTGTAGGCGGCGATTGCGCCCAAAATTATTTCTTTCATCCCGCACATAACAGCCATTAATTGCTCCCCTCGCAGTATCTTATTACTTAATACTCAAGAAGGATCTAGTGATGGCTGTGTTAATTTATCAAACGAATTCCCGCAATATTATACTGCCTATGGCTGTTATGTGCGGGATTCATACCTTTGACAGAAGCTCCCTCAATTCTCTTGTTAAACTGTCGAGTTCGCTTTTGGTTATCTTTTTAAAAACAGACACGATCACATCGTGGCTTTTTCCGGATAAAATCGGTGTTCTCCTTACCTCCTCAGAAAGCGCCCTCTTCGTTCTATTCCTGTCTACGGCAAGAGGGGCATATTTTGACGGGACAATAAAAGCAAACCTGGAATATCCTCTTGGATTGTCCAACAACTTGATAAATAAAAAACTGCCCTTAACAGTCCTTCCATTCTTGAATATATGGTCTATCTCTTTCTTGCTGGTTAATCTGTTCTTCTTGGGTAAAGCCACGTCAAAAAATTTAAAATTAAACAGTCAGACGTGTTCTGCCCTTTCTCCTTCTTCTTGTTAACACCCTTTTACCGAATCTTGAACTTGATCTTGCAAGAAAGCCGTGTTTCCTCTTTCTTTTCTTCTTTTTTGGCCGATATAAAGTTGATTTCATAGAATCTAATACTATTATTTTTTCGGAGATGAGTCAATTTTATGTTTCTGAAACTATTTTCATTGCCTGTCAATATTGTCTTTATTTTTCCACTTGTTATACACAGTATATCCACGAAAGACAGTATTCGTTTTAAAATTTTAATCAGATATAATTCTCTCTATGACTAATGAAGAACTTTGGAAAGCGGTACTCGGCGAAATGGAGCTATCCCTGACACGGGCCAATTTCACTACTTGGTTCAAAAACACTTCTGTTTTGTCCAAAGACAAGAACGCGGTAGTGGTTAGCGTACCCAATGGCTTCATCAAAGAGTGGCTCGAGAACAAGTTCAACAAGAGGATCCTTGATTCGATCCGAAATCAGAGTCCGGAGATACGAGAGGTCCGATATACCATAGGTCGTCCGAAGATAGAGTTGGCCAAACACGATTTTTCCAACATCATATTGGAAAGGGAGCTTGAGTCCAGGTCTGACAGTGAGGTGGACAAAGACATAGACAGGGCCACCAACCTGAACAAAAAGTACACTTTTGAGTCATTCATTGTCGGATCGAATAACGAGTTGGCCAATGCGGCATGTCTGGCTGTAACCAAGAACCTGGGCAAGCTTTATAACCCCCTGTTCCTCTATGGCGGGGTGGGGTTAGGCAAAACCCACCTTCTTCAGGCGATGGGGAACAAGCTCCTGGCTGACAGCAACCCAAAAAGCATCCTCTACATATCGGCTGAGAGGTTCACCGCAAGTATCTTGGAGGCGCTTATGAATAGAACAATAGAAGATCTCAAATCCAAATATTCCCAGCTGGATCTGTTGATGATCGACGACATCCAGTTCATAGCCGGCAAAGAAAAGACACAGGATATAATATTCTCGACATTCAACGAACTGTACGGGAGAAATAAACAGATAGTCCTTTCTTCGGACAGGCCGCCGCAAGCTATCCCGGCCCTGGAAGAACGCCTGAGATCGCGCTTTGAAGGCGGTATGATAGCGGATATCGGCATTCCTGACTTTGAGACACGTCTGGCGATACTTAAGCAGAAAAGCCATGAAAAAAACTATGATTTCGACGAAGAAACCTTTGCTTACATCGCTACCCACATACAGAAGAATGTAAGAGAATTAGAAGGCGCTTTGAACCGAGTCGGCGCTTTCAGCCAGATCTATAACAGGATACCCGACATAAAAGAAGTGAAGAATATCCTGAACACCTACCTAAGCAGTCCTTACAGAAAAACATCTCCGCAATCGATACTTAAAGCAGTGGCGGATTTTTACAGTATTTCAGGCAGTGACCTTATTAAAAGAAGCCGCAAGAAAGAGGTGGTAAGGCCGCGTCAGATCGCTATGTTCCTGTTGAGAGAGGAGACCAAACTATCTTTTCCCGAGATAGGCCAGAAGTTAGGGGGTAGAGACCATTCAACCGTCATTCACGCTTGTGAAAAGATAAGATCCGAATCATCGGTTGATGAACCGTTAAAACAGGAGTTGGTTCTTATCAGAGAACGTGTTTATAATTCTTTTGAGAAATAACCGTGAAAGCGATGTTGAAAAGTATGTTTAGCAACAGTTGATAGTGAGTGAGTTAAAAGTTTAAAACTATCAACATAAGAAAATTATCCATAATATTCAACCGTTGTTCATCAGCCAATGAATAATTTGTACACAGTTCGTTTTCAAATCGCAAGTCCAATTAACCTTTTGAAAGCTGGATTTTTTAACACATAAGTATATATTATCAACAAAATCGGTTAGTATAATAATAGTAATAAGTTTATTTAGATTAAATTATAATAACTAGCGAGGATGATTGAATGCTTGCTTTCAGTTTATCCGAGCGAAGTTATTATACGAAGTATAATAACTATGAAAGTCACCGTAAACCAAAAAAATTTCAGGAAAGCTCTGGGGCTGGTTGAAAAGATCGTCTCAAGAAATCCCTCTTTGCCTATATTGAATAATGTACTGATAAAAACCGATAACGGCCGGTTGAGGATCTCTTCAACTAATTTAGAGATTGGCATCAATTGTATGATCGGGGCGAAGATAGATGAGGTGGGGGAAATAGCCATACCTGCAAGAGTATCCTCTGATTTTATAAATAACGTATCCGATGAAAAGGTTACGCTGCACACCAAAAATAACATCCTATTCATTAACTCCGACAAGTACAAGACACAGATCCTTGGGTTTGACCCTAAGGATTTTCCCATTATCCCGAAATTGAAAGAGGGCCCGGTTACCGTTATATCGTCAAAAATATTGAGAAATATGCTTTATTCCGTTGCTGACGCAATTGCCGTATCCGAGACAAGGCCGGAATTAGCCGGTGTCTATGCCAACCTTAGCGCTAAGAAATTAACTTTTGCGGCTACTGACAGTTTTCGTTTG
>Ga0156247_131_pt1 | contig 5323 bp, 8 predicted proteins | sample RifCSPlowO2_12_FD_107894 | JGI IMG/M metagenome (GOLD analysis project Ga0156247, IMG submission 107894) | Candidatus Staskawiczbacteria bacterium RIFCSPLOWO2_12_FULL_37_15 | reverse complement strand
CATCTTTAACCAAAATAACTTTCATTACTTTAAAAATTTAAAATTCTAAAAAGCTAAAAATAGATTATTTTATGTTTTTAGTTTTTTATGTTCTTAGTTTTTATTACAATGTTTATTCTATCTTAAACTGTTTATTATTTCAATACCATACCCCAATTTCTCGCCATATTCTTTCACATTTTCAATCAGTTGCCTGGACCACTCGTAGAGTTCTAATTGCTTTATCTTATTCTGCCTTATTTTTTCAATTTCTGCAAGGAGGCGTATCAAAGTATTATACTAATCGGGACAATAATTCAGTTTGTTTTGCCCTGCGTTTATTATTTTTTGAAACAAAAAAAGCCCTCTAACGTTTCCGTCATTGGGCTACGATTCCGTTTTCCACTTATTGCGGTTTTTGTGCGAGATTGTCTCTAATCTCTTTTTCTTTCTTCTGGAATTGCATCAGAGCATTCCGGCCAGCCTCCATAATAATCTCAACGTAGAGTTTCTCCGTGTTCCAGCCAACCATCCCCAACATACCGCACTTATACGGAGCGATGAGTTTGTATAGCCTTCCTTGGAAAATTCCGCAGGGAACAACACCGCCAAGAGATATCATCGGCTGCAACCCTTCACTGAACGGACAAGCAGAGCAGATGATGCCTTCGTAATCCTCACGATAACAGGACTCTTTCATCCTGTTATACCAATCACGATAGTAAACCTTACCATCGGGAGGCGGAGGGACTGGCTGTCCTGGTCCAACCCTCGGACAATCCCTGGGATGTATGACCCCGAATTTCTCGCCCAGTTCTACTACCAGGCGTTCCGATATTTTCCTTGCATCCTCAATGGATTTGGCAACCTCACCGTCCCTGTCTTCAATATGTCCGTGGCGCAAGCCGTGGTTGGTGCTCCAAAAGTAGCCACCCAACCCCTCAATCGCTTTCCAATACTCCACTTCTGTTTGTGGTTGCTTTGTGAGTTCCATCTTCATTCTCCCCCTATTTAAGAGTCAACGAACTGTGATGTAAAACCAATTGTTTATATCTTAACAATTATTTACAATTTGTCAAACAACAAAAAAGCCCCTCATTACGACTATGACCATTTATTCAGTTTTTTGATCTTTTAATTCACCTAAAAGACACCAATGCCCTCCTCCTTTTTCTTCCCAAATATCGTTTATTTCAAAATTTCCGAATTCCTTCCGTAATGTCTCTTCGTTAAAATAATGATGAGGTAATCCTTCTTCACCACCGCTCATGGGAACAAATGTATCGGGAGCTATTTCTTTTTCATCTTTTTTGCGTCCTCTTTTAGAAACGGTAATAAATACCACGCCTTTCGGAGCTAGGACTCTTTCCATTTCTCTTATCAATTCTCTTATATTTCCAATTGTATTATGATGCATAACCTGAGTGCTGACTATCGCTTCAAATGAGCCGTCGGGATACGGTAATTTTTGGTATATATCCCCCACCCTTAAATCTGCTTCCAATTTTTTTGCTTCCAATTTTTTTCTAGCAATTTCAATTCCTTCAGGCGCGGCATCAATTCCAGAAACATTAAAGCCGTGTTCACAAGGTCGGGATGAAATTCAATAAATATTTTCAGACGTTTTTCAAACCGAGGAGTTGTAAAAATCTTCAGCATAATAATAAAATTGCATTACGCTTTTATTTTTCTAAAAATATCATCTACAGATAAATATTCATTTTTTATACCTTTTTTATACTCTATTACACTTAAAAAGCTTTGAAGTTGTTCATTTTTTTTAATGGCTTGGCGGGCAAGCTTCATACTTTCATTAGCCATTTTTTCAATTTTTTGTAGTTGTTTTATAGTCATATTATTTATTATTTTAATTATTATGTTGAAATAACTTTTACTTTTCTTGTGACAATGATTCAACAATTTCAAGCGCCTTATCCAGTTGCGGGTCATTGCTATTTTCTATATCTTTATCGGTAATATCAATTTTGATATCCGGCTCCAATCCAACCTCGGAAATTGAATTGCCTTTTGGGGTGAGCCATTTGGCGATTGTTATTTTTAAAAAGGATCCGCCCCTTAAATCAACTACCTCCTGCACAGAACCCTTGCCAAAAGATTTCTGGCCGATCAATTTAATATTTCGGTCGTCTCTTAAAGCTCCTGCTAAAATTTCGGAGGCTGATGCCGAGCCTTCGTTTATTAAAACAATTATCGGAAAATTAGCCAAATTGGCATTTCCCTGTGATTTATATAGTTTTTTTTCTTTATCTTTTCCAAAGTCTTCAATAGTTATAACTTGTCCTTTTGGCAAAAACCAGCCGGCAATTTCCTGGGAAATCTCAAGGTATCCTCCCGGATTTCCCCTAAGATCCAGCGCTATTTTTTTTGCCGGGCCGGATAAAATTTCAAGGGCGGCTTTTTTAAAATCAGCTGGAAGCGACTCGCCAAATTCAAAAATGTGGATATAGGCAACGTCTCCATTTTTCAACTCCCACTTCATTGACGGAATTTTAATCGTCTCTCTTGTAATTTCTATATCTTTTGCCGATTGCCAGCCCTCTCTAAAAATTGACAAAGTAACGGCTGTTCCTTTTTGGCCCCTTATTAAGCTTACCGCTTCCTCGGTGGTCATATCGGTCGCGTCTTTTCCGTTTATTTTTAAAATCACGTCTCCAGTTTTTAAACCCGCCTTCTGTCCCGGAGTCCCCTCTAGCGGAGAAACTACTGTAAGTTGGTTTTTTTTAACTCCGATTTCAACGCCTATGCCCTCAAAGGAGCCAGATAAATCCTGTTGGAATCTTTTTGCCTGTTCCGGATTAAAAAAAGAAGTGTATGGGTCTCCCAAGGATTTTGTCATTCCCTCAATTGCCCCGTAAACTACTTTTTGGTCGTCTATTTTTTCCGGATTGATAAAATTTTGCGAGAGTTTGTTATACGCATCCCAAAAAAGAGAAAAATCAATTGTCCCGGGTTGAGGAACGTTATAAGCAATTTTGTTTACCCCCACCCAAACTCCGGAGACAAAAAACCCGGCAAAAAACGCAATTAAAATGATCCCGCATAATATTTTTTTAAGGTTAAAATTTATCATACAATATCTTTATAACAAAAAAAAATTGCTAACGCAATAGCAAAAATAAATGGGCAACCGTCAAGGTTTAATTTGACGATTGCCCTTAGAGAGACCATCTTCTATCAAGGTGCCCTGCACGCCGTTCGCGTTCTGTATGTCGCGAACTATGCGCGCCCAATGACTGCGACATTTTAGTTGTCGGCGCCTCGCAATCTAGTCGCCTATGTAGGGAGCTTTCCTCATTATTCCGTCCTTTGGCGTTTTCCCGTCAAACGGTGTTGGGGGTTTAACGATGCCAGTTCGCGGATTAGGCGGCATCGCGATGAAAAACGCACACACAGGGGTTTGGCCGGTTGCTACACCAGCCAACTGCGTGCGATCGTAAAGAGCTTCATTGGCTACTCCTTTTTTGCTGACTCGCAGAAATTCTGCGTGCCGGCGCAGTCGTCGGTGTCATTTGTTGTGGTTCAATTGCAACGTCAACGCCAAACGGTCGCGCATAAGCACACTCCTTTCTGTCCCAAGGGACGTTTAGCGCCTCACTATCATAACGGTGTACTCCATAGATAAAGCATATCATATACAAAATACCTCGTCAATGGTGGTGGTCAATTTTAGAAAAAGTCTGCCGTTTCTTTTTTCGCCACCGCAATTTTTCGTGCCAACAAAGCTGGCGCGCCGGCTAAACTTTTTTACCTATTTCCTTTTGCTCGATTGTGCGTCCTGCACAACATCTCACAGTTTTTGGCAGTTGTTTTGCCACCCTTACTCCATGCCGCTACATGATCGGCGTCCATTTCGTCAAAATTCCAAATCTTACTCTTGTTGGCATCATGCCCAATAGCACAATGTGGACAATTTGATTTGCCTTTAGATTCCGCCTTTTTAGTCTGTGAAGCATAAACAGATTTTTTAGTTGCTTCATCAAAAATTCGGACTTCAAGAAATTTTGTATTCGCAGAACCACATAGAATAAACTCAAAAATACCTTTACGGTTTTTAATATACGGATCACCATAGAGCTTACGTATCTCGGCTGACACTTTCTTGGGGTCATAGGCTTTCTTGTGATACTGCTCATACAGTCGTCCCCACTCAAGTCCGCACATCTCGCTTTCTACATCGGTAAATACACTAGATATCCAATCGATCACGCTGTTGAAATATCTTTTTAACTCATTGATATTTTTATCGTTGCGATGAATACTCATGTAGTCATCAATACTTCCTTTACTTACCCAGTCTAAAGCCCTCTCAAAAAATGCCTGCCGGTTTGCGCTACCTTTTATGTACGCGCTCCATTTTTGAATATTGGCATTTTGGCTGTTGCTGAACTCCTCTTTGCCGAGAGTGACAAATGGTCCGGAATAGATCGCATTTAACAATTCTTGCGGTACGAGCGGAACTCCAGCAATATTAATTGTCTTGAACCACTCTTTTATTTGGCTTTCTGTTCCCTCACATTCATAAATCAGCAGTTTAGTTTCCAATATCTTGTCTTTTTTGTCTTTTGCAATACCGTCAAAATATTGTTCCATTCCGTTTTCGTCTTTAATGGCAAATTTGTCGGTCACAAAACGCCCAACACTGGTAATGCGCTACTGTCCGTCTAAAACTTCCAGATTATTTTCAGAAACCTTATATAAATCAAACCTATTGGGTAACCTTTGAGGATTGAGTCAATAACAGCTACTTCTCTTTTTCCGCCGTCGGAGGCATAGATATAGTTACGTTGATACTCCGGTTGGATAGTAAGTTTGCCAGACAAGCCAAATAGTCCTTTCCCCTCCAGTTCGTTATAGACGAACCTTTCGCAAATATCTTTAACAGTAATGTTGGTTTTTAAGGTTGTTTTCATAGTATTTTTAAATTATGATTTTAATTTTTTCTCTACTTTTTTCTCCAGCAGTTTAATGTTTTCTAAATATGCTTCTTCAACAGGAGAGAGTGTCTTAGCTTGAAATTTTTTATACTCCGCTTCAGCTTTTTTCAGCGCCTCGGCATGACTCACGGATCCAGCCTCTGTCAGAACTTTTTTGTCAAAGACACTTATCAACTTATCAAGCTGGGCAATCCAATCTTTCATATACATTGGCTTATGCTCCATTACCCTCACTTCCGCCAAATCAAAAAATGCGGAGACGATATTATTCAACACTTTTAACTCTTTCTCATTAAGGTAATTTTTTGCAATAACAATATCTTTTTTACTTACCCCGCCATTTGAAAAACTCAGCAAACCCATAAATGGCTTACCGGCATTGGCTCTCT
>Ga0156247_135_pt1 | contig 6248 bp, 5 predicted proteins | sample RifCSPlowO2_12_FD_107894 | JGI IMG/M metagenome (GOLD analysis project Ga0156247, IMG submission 107894) | Candidatus Staskawiczbacteria bacterium RIFCSPLOWO2_12_FULL_37_15 | reverse complement strand
GTACTCTCATAAGCGTAATTTTTTAATTTTTATTTTTTTAATTAAATGCTTGCAAAAAAGAATGTGAATAATAAAGAAAAAATAATTGCAACTGATAGAATAGAAAAAATAATATTTTCTCTTTTTACTAACGACATCAATGATAAAAAAACGCTGATAATAAATGGTACTATTGCAATAAAAATATAATTTATGAGTGCAAACCCTAAAAATTTAGGTTCAACAGCATAAATAAACCATAATGATAAGGTAAATAAAATAAATGAAATTATTGACGATGCTATGCTAAACTTATTTTGCATAATTTTACGGATTTAATAATTTTAATTTTTATGATATTTCGTGATATAATTAATTTGCTGTGGGCGGCGATTAGTTCTGGTTCGGAATTGTCATTCAGGAGCCGAGGGGTGCAAATCCCCTGCCGTCCACAGCCCCAAGGGTTGCCTCAATCTCTTGACATGGTTTTATAATCTGATATACTTAATATAGATGACAATTCTGAATTCTGGAACTGGTCGCGATTCCCAAACTATCCGCATTTTGCGGATTTTTTGTTGTAATTTTTTATTGATTCTAAATCTAATACTCGCATGATTTTCGAGCGAAGCGAGGAAATCACCCTGAGTTCCGCTTTGCGGGACGAAGGGTATGCCTTGCTGTTTTTAATTTTTATTTTGTAAATTTAAAAGTGGAAAGAATTTGTTTAAAATTCCCTAAATTCTGATTTTTATCTTCAACATAAGCCATATCGTTTCTTAAAAATAAAATACTCAAACAAATATTGCTATAAAATGTCCGATAATTATCTTGATAGGCACACCCCTCTGGCATACAAAAAGCGCTTATGTTTTCTGGATAATTTGCGTAATAAGAAAAATTAGTTCCATTGGGATTTACAAAATTTTCCTTGAATAAAAGCGGGTTTTCTTTTTTATTGCCGATACAGCTTTCCTGCAACACAGGAGTAGTATTTTTATTTTGAGAATTGAGAGGAATTCCAGTAGCTTTAATAGATATGTATCGCTGCGACTCATCAAAATTTTCTTTGCCTCTTTCATAATCTGATAATGTTATTCCATTTTCATTTTTTTCATCTATATTGAAATTAGAAGGATATCTAAACTCAAAACCGTATTCATCATTTCTGTATGTTTTCCAGCCCTCTGTTGCCTGCTGGTTTTGGGCGGGCGAACTATTGGTTTCAGTATTGCCAGCCGGAACACTTGCATCTTGGGAATTGGGATTTGGTTGGGCATTGGATATTGGGTTTTGAGATTTTGTAAAGTATTGATATGCAAAAACTCCGCCAAAAAGAATAACGGCAACAATGACAATAATTATTATACCGACTAATGTTGAAATTCCTCTTTGCCCGCACTGGGCTTTGCCGAAGTGTTTTTGCATATTTTTTATAACATTCACACATTCTCGAGAATATTAGAATGTTGTTATTAATAATTTTGAAAACTTTGCGAATTTTTTGGCGGCTCTTGACAAGGATGTATGCCAGATGATAAGATAAAGTATAAATGGCTAAGGCCTCCGAGGCTCCCGCAAGGGAGCCGATTTTTTTACGGCAGAAACTTTTTAACTTTATTTTTTATTTCTTCAAATTCTGCTTGTTTCATCATTCTCATTTTTCTTAATAACCTTTTACTGCTTATCAACCTGATTTGCGATAATATAACAACCGAATCGTCTTCTTCTCCTTGCGTTATGCGATAGTAGAAATCTCCGCCCTTCTTTGATCTTGTCAGCGGTAATGCCCACAAAATATATTTATTAAACTTCCTTAAAATTAAAACTGGCCTCTCAAACATTTCATTCTTGCCATTTTCCTCAAAACCAATATTACTCCCAATGAGCACCACCAAATTTCGCGCTCGTGAAATAAAATTCTCTCATCGCGAACATGTAGCTTTTTCTTCAATTCGTTCCATTTGTCAAAATCTTTGGAAAAATTATCCATAAGCAATCTTTATTCTAATTGATTCAAGGTCAAGTACTCGCATTGGTTTTATTTTTAATTATTTTCTTATTTTTTATAATACAACAGCTCCCACAAAAAATAATGCAAACAAAAGAAGTAAAATTGATAAAATTGTGTATATTGCATATATCCCCTTCGCCTTTTTCTCCACCAAAGACACTATTGCGAGCCAACCGCTAACAATAAATCCGATTATGATTAATATAACAACGATTCCATAAGTCAACAACCCCTCTCCTATGCATTCACTAGATGGGCTACAAATTAAACGAACAAAAGGAGTAAAAATCTGCTTTTGGTATATCAACGATAAAAACAATATAAATGAGATTGTAAAAGATATAATACCTGGTTTATTTTGCATAATTTTGTGTCTTACAAATTTAGAACATTCTAAAAATGTAAGATGTTAATAATTTTTAGAATTTAATAATTATGATATAATCAATTTGCCGTGGGGGTAGCGTGGTGCGGACTGCGGTTTGTCACCTGCGAGTCCGGGGGTTCAATTCCCCTTACCTCCACGGTCAAAAGGTTCAAACTCTTGACAGGGCATTTGGATATGATAAACTTAAAGTGGGTGACAATCCGCAGTCTAAGTATCACGCACTATGTGAACTCACCAAAATTTCCGCAGAAATGCGGATTTTTTGTTGCTATTTTCTACTATCACGCCAATCGTCTCTTTCGTCGTCGCGCGCCATTCGCGGTTTTTCTTTTACTTCAACTGACATGCCCAACGATTTTAGTTCTGCAACAAGCAAATTAAAAGAAGCCGGAATGTTTGGGTTTCTAATTGGCTCGCCTTTCAAAATTGATTCGTATGCGGCGGCTCTTCCGACAACGTCATCAGATTTTATTGTCAACATTTCCTGTAAAGTGTGAGCGGCGCCATAACCCTCCAAAGCCCAAACTTCCATTTCTCCAAACCTCTGGCCTCCAAATTGGGCCTTTCCTCCCAACGGCTGTTGGGTAATTAATGAATAAGGCCCAATTGATCTTGCGTGAACTTTGTCATCAACCATGTGAATCAGTTTCATCACATACATATAACCAACTGTAATTGGTTTTGGAAAAGGAAGTCCTGTTTTTCCATCATACAAAATTGTCTGGCCGGATTCCGGCAACCCTGCTTCAGCTAACTCTTTTTTAATATCATTTTTATCAGCTCCTAATAAAGCCGGCGAAATTGCAATGTAGTTTAACTTGTGAGCCGCCCAGCCAAGATGTGTTTCAAGAATCTGTCCGATATTCATACGGGACGGAACAGACAAAGGCGACAAAACTAAATCAATTGGCGTGCCGTCTGCTAGAAATGGCATTTCGGCTTCAGGTAAAATTTTTGAAACAACTCCTTTGTTTCCGTGCCTTCCCACTAATTTATCTCCAACTTTTGCTTTTCTAGTTTCGGCAATTTCAACCTGAATTCTTTTTATTACTCCGGGCTCCAATTTATGGCCGAGGTCTCTTAAAAATATCTTAACATTAATTACTTTTCCCTTTTTCCCGTGTTCCATCCGCAAAGAACTATCTTTTACATCTTTTGCCTTGTCGCCGAAAATTGCCCTTAATAATCTTTCTTCGGGAGTTAATTCAGCTTCTCCTTTTGGAGAAATTTTTCCGACTAAAATATCATTTGGCCCGACTTCAGCGCCAACTCTTATAATTCCCTCTTCATCCAAATCTTTTAATTTTTCTTCTCCAACATTTGGAATATCAGAAGTTGTAACTTCAGGCCCGAGTTTTGTTTCTCTCACGTCGCAAGTAAAATCTTCAATATGAATTGATGTAAACTCGTCTTCCTTTGCCAATCTTTCTGAAATAACCATAGAGTCTTCAAATCCTCCTCCCCTTAACGGCAAAAAACAAACTAAAATGTTTCTGCCTAAAGCTAGCCTGCCCTGAGAAATGGCAGACCCATCAGCCATTGCGTCGCCTTTTTTAACTTCCTCGCCCTTTTGGACTATTGGCCTTTGATGAAAGCATGAATATTGGTTAGTTCTTGAAAAATTTTGCAATTCGTAAGTTTCTTCTCTTTTTTTATCTCCGATATCGTATAATACTTTAATATGCTTTGCATCAACTTCTTTTACAACTCCATTTGCTTCAGCCAAAACAACTTGACCGGAATCTCGGGCAACATTTCTTTCGGTTCCCGTTCCGACCAAAGGAGCTTCGGGATTAATTAAGGGAACTGCCTGTCTTTGCATATTTGAACCCATCAACGCCCTTGAAGCGTCGTCGTTCTGTAAAAATGGAATCAAAGAAGTTGCCACAGATATAAACTGCTTTGACGAAACATCAATATAATCTACTTTTGAAACCTCAACTTCTGCCGGTTCTCCTTTCACTCTTGCTTCAACTTTATCTGGCGGAATTTCCGGCAAAATTTTACCTGTTTTTTCTTCTATGGGAACGGAAGCCGGAGCTATAATATGCCTCTCTTCCTCCTGCGCTGATAAATAATGCACTTCATCGGTTATTTTTCCGCTTCTGACTTTAAAATATGGAGCTTCAATAAACCCGTATGGATTTACTCTTGCAAAAGTTGCCAAATGACCCACCAGTCCCACATTAGGGCCTTCCGGAGTTTCTATTGGGCAAATTCTTCCATAATGAGAGGGCTGTACGTCTCTTACTTCAAAACCGGCTCTTTCTCTGGTTAAACCCCCGGGGCCCGTAGTTGTTAATCTTCTTTTATGCTCTAATTCGGCAATCGGGTTTTCGTTATCCATAAACTGCGAAAACTGGGAAGAAGTATAAAATTCTCTAATAACCGCCATTAGCGGCCTTGGATTTATAAGCTGAATCGGAGTTATCGTAGCGATATCTAGGGTAGACATTTTGTCTTTGATAATCCTTTCCATTCTCATTAATCCGACTCTCATTCTATTTTGTAAAAGTTCAGACAAAGTTCTTACTCTCCTGTTTCCCAAGTGGTCAACCTGGTCGGCTTTAGCTGAAGGATTATTATTTAATCTGATAACCTCTTTTACAACTTCAACGATATCAGAAATTTTTAATATTCTGTCTTCTTTCGGAATATCTTTGTCAGCAGAAAAATCTTTTTTATCCGGAGCCAAATTTGGCAACCTTTGCCATGTTTTCCATCTTCCAACTTTTGACAAATCGTATCTGTCAAAATTAAAAAACATATTAAAAATTAAATCTTGGGCGGTATCTGGAGTAACCAAATCTCCGGGCCTCAATCTTCTGTAAACTTCCACAAGCGCCTCTTTTTGGTCTTTGCAAGAATCTCTTTTTAAGGTTTCTTTTATGTATTTTATTTCTCCGGTGTCTGTATCTTTAAATTCTTTTTCAACTTTTTCCACATTTTCCAAACCTAACGCCATAAGCAAGGTAGTCGCAGGAACTTTCCTTTTACGATTGATTTTGACTCCTATAAAACCTGACTCTTCTGTTTCAAATTCAAGCCATGCTCCCCTGTTCGGAATTATCTTTGCGCCAAAATAATTTTTTCCGCGAAATGACCTTGCTGTAAAAAATGCTCCGGGAGACCGGATAAGCTGGGAAACAACCACCCTTTCCACTCCGTTTACAACAAAAGTTCCCCTTTCTGTCATGACGGGGAAATCAGCCAAAAAAACTTCTTGCTCTTTTACTTCTTTTGTTTTGAGGTTCACTAGTCTGATTTTGACTCTCAAAGGAGATTCAAGCGAGTCATTATTTCTTTTTGCCTCAAAACCATCTTTATGATTTGGCTTGCCTAATTTATAATCTGAAAACCAAATTTCCAGCTCTTTGCCTGTATAATCTCTGATTGGAGAAATTTCTTCAAAAAGTTCCCTTACTCTAACCTTCCAAAAATCCTTCCAAGTCTCCCACTGCATTGTTAAAAGGTGAGGGGTTGGAAAAGAAATTTTGGATTTTGAAAAGTTTTTAACTTTTTGTACTTTTTCTGCCATGTAAAAAATTGCTGTAGAGAGAGTTCGACTCTACAAATTAAAAATAATAAAAAAAACAAAAAATTTCGGTATTCAAAAATAACCGAAAATAGAATATTTAATTTTCCTTAGAGTAAAGTGGCCACTTCTTATTTAAAACAGTTTATTGATCAGATAAACCTAATGTATTTGTATCTTATTCTTTTTTATTAAAACTGTCAAGGGTCTGTTCTGGTTTTGTCAACGGGAAATAGAAATGTCATACTTTCAAGGATTTAGAAATGTCATACCTTAAGAATAAATCTGCTTTTCCATGGGTGGTTTGCGGCGGGCGTGTAATCGCGTTTCTT
>Ga0156247_120_pt1 | contig 6756 bp, 7 predicted proteins | sample RifCSPlowO2_12_FD_107894 | JGI IMG/M metagenome (GOLD analysis project Ga0156247, IMG submission 107894) | Candidatus Staskawiczbacteria bacterium RIFCSPLOWO2_12_FULL_37_15 | reverse complement strand
CCGTAATTCGTTTTCAGGAAAAATATAGGGTAGAAATTTTAGCGCCCCTTGGGCTGTTCTCGGGAACAGGCGTTGTGGGCCCAGCAACAAGAATAAAAATAAATTTCTTTTTATCCGACGGATAATATGGAAGACCAAATTTTAGAAAAATTGAAAAAAGAATTACCGGATGTCCAGAAAAATATTCCGTTAAAGAACCATACAACATTTAAAATCGGCGGACCGGCCAAATATTTTTTTGTTGCAAAATCTAAAGAAGATTTACTTTGCGCCGTAAAAATCGCAAAAGAGCTTAAACTGCCTGTTTTCATATTGGGCGGCGGCAGCAATGTTCTGGTTTTAGACAAAGGGTTTAACGGACTGGTTGTAAAAATTGAAATTTTAGGGTGCAAAGCAGAAGAAGACAAGATTTTTTCTTTCGCCGGAACCACCCTCTATGATTTAGCGGATTGCGCGGCAGAAAATAGTTTTTCAGGATTTGAATGGGCCTCCGGAATTCCGGGGGCAACAGTTGGCGGAGCCGTATATGGGCACGCGCAGGCATTTAATGAAAAAGTTTCAGACTGGATAGAGAGCATTGAGGCGTTAGATATAAAAAACCTGAAAACTAAATTTTTTTCAAAAGAGCAGTGCAAGTTTTCATTAAAAAATAGCATCTTTAAAAAGAGAAAAAATTTGATAATTATTTCTGCGACCTTTACGCCTAAAAAAGGAAATAAAGAGGAAATAAAAGGAAGAATGAATAAATTTATGAGTTACAGAAAAAATAGCCACCCCGTAACATTTCCCTCTGCCGGCTCGGTTTTTGTGAATCCTGAAAAAAGGGGTAAGGTTATCCGAGCAGGAGAATTAATTGAAAAAGCCGGGCTCAAGGGCAAAAAAATAGGTGGAGCCCAGATATCTCTGCAGCATGCAAATTTTATTATTAATTTAGGAAACGCCAAAGCCAAAGATGTTCTGGCTTTAATTAAATTGGTTCAAAAAAAAGTTAAAAAAACTTCTGACGTATCATTAGAGACAGAGGTGCAAATTTTATGAAAATAATTATATCGCTACGGTAAAAATTATGAAAATTTTAATTAGAACAAAAAATTTTGAATTAACAGCGCCGCTTAAAAGTTTTATTGAAGAAAAAATCGGAAGTCTTAAAAAATTTATAGATGTTTTAAAGCGCGAGGAAGACCCTTTGGCGAATTCCAGGCGGGATAAAAAAACATTAGCAGAAGTTTTTTTTGAGATTGAAAAAGAAAGTAAACACCATAACAAAGGCAATGTTTTCAGGTCAGAGGCAAGAATTTTATTGCCCGGTAAAAAAATAATGGCGCAATCAGCCGGAAACGATTTGTTTTTGACCGTCGTGGAAATTAAAGACAAGTTACAGCAGGAGATTAAAAAATATAAATTAAAAAAAAATGATTTAGCGCGTCGTCCTCGCCGCCGCGATTTATTCACACCTTGACAGATATTCGGCATAATATAAAATTGAAAAAGATGAATAATAACACAATTTCTGAAAGTGAGTATGAACGTAGGGGCGTATGGGGAATGCTCACTTCAATAGATTTATTTGGGTGCGACCACGAAACTATAAGCAGCGGAGAAAAAATAAAACAATATGCCATTGAAGTTTGCGATTTAATAGACATGAAAAGATTCGGAGAGCCGGTAGTCGCGCGTTTTGGCGAAGACCCGAAAGTTTCGGGATACAGCTTAGCTCAATTGATAGAAACTTCTTTAATATCGGGACACTTTGCTGAAACAGATAACTCTGTTTTCATTGATATATTTTCCTGCAAATTTTACGACCAGCAAAAAGCAGTTGATTTCACAAAAAACTTTTTTAAGGCGCAAAACCTTGTTTTTAATACCACCCTCCGCGGCGCCACAAAAGAATAACAATAAACCATTTTGTCTTCAAACCGCATTGAATAAATGCGGTTTTTCGTATAATATAACAGAATAACTATATGTCAATTTTTAGCAAAATTTTCGGGGATCCGAATGAAAAATATATAAAGGGATTGGCGCCCATTGTTGAAAAAATAAATTCTTTTGAGCCGGAATTTCAGAAATTTTCTGCAGAACAGCTAAAAGAAAAAACAAAAGAGTTTAAAGAAAGATTGGCAAAAGGCCAAACTCTGGATTATATTCTTCCAGAGGTTTTTGCATTGGTAAGAGAAGCCGCAAAAAGAACCTTAAACCAGAGACACTTTGACAGCCAGTTGATTGGGGGCATTGTTTTGCACCAAGGCAAAATTGCCGAAATGCGCACTGGCGAAGGTAAGACTTTGTCAGCTACGTTACCTGCCTATTTAAACGCGATAGAAAGTCGCGGGGTGCACATTGTAACTGTAAACGACTATTTGGCCAAGAGGGACATGGTTTGGATGGGGCAAATATATGATGCTTTGGGGCTGTCTGTAGGATGCATTGTGAACGAATCAGGTTATATTTATGATGCCAATTACAAAAATAATTTAGATAAAGAAAGAGATATTTTAGGAGGGTTTAAAGTTGTGCAGGAATTTTTGAAACCTTGTTCAAGAAGAGAAGCATATGAGGCAGATATTACTTATGGCACAAACCATGAGTTTGGTTTTGACTATTTACGCGACAACATGGTTTATGATTTATCTCAAACGGCGCAAAGAGGATTTAATTTTTGCATTGTTGACGAGGTTGACTCAATTTTAATTGATGAGGCGCGCGTGCCCTTAATTATTTCCGGCCAGGAAGAAGAGGCAACGGAAAAATATTACCAGTTTGCAAAAATTGTTTTGCCTTTAGAAGGAAACCCTTCGGCGGGCTCAGGGCAAGTCCCTTCGGCGGGCTCAGGGCAGGCAGATTACACGGTTGACGAAAAAATGAAAGCAGTCAGTTTTACTGAAGCCGGGCAGAACAGAGTTATAAAAAGTTTGGGATCTGACCCTTGGTTAGACAACGACATTACAATAACCCATCAGTTAGAATCGGCTTTGCGAGCCAAAGTTTTATTTTTAAAAGACAGAGATTATGTTGTAAAAGGCGGAGAAATAATGATTATTGATGAATTTACGGGCCGAATTCTGCCCGGACGCAGATGGTCTGCCGGGCTTCATCAGGCAGTTGAGGCAAAAGAAAATTTGGAAGTAAAACCGGAATCTTTGACATTAGCCACAATCACATTCCAAAATTATTTCAGGCTTTATAAAAAAATATCAGGAATGACAGGAACCGCAATAACCTCGGCCGAGGAATTAGACAAAGTTTACAATCTTGAGGTTGCGGTAATTCCGACCAATAAACCAATGGTAAGAAAAGATTTGGCCGACAAAGTTTTCAAAACAGAAAGCGGAAAATTTTCAGCCGTAGTAAAAGAAATAGAGGGGTTGAACAAAAAAGGCCAGCCGGTTTTGGTTGGCACAAGGTCTGTTGAAAGAAATGAGTATCTGGGAAAATTATTGGAAGTCAAAGGAATTCCTCACCAAATTTTAAATGCAAAAAATCATGAAAGAGAAGGAGAAATTATTGCGCAGGCAGGAAAAAAGGGAGCTGTAACAATTGCAACAAATATGGCAGGCAGAGGAGTTGATATAATTCTCGGCGGTAATCCGCCAAACCTCGATGATTCTCGAGGGGTTGGGGAGCTGGGCGGCTTGCACGTTGTGGGCACAGAAAGGCACGACGCCAGAAGAATTGATAATCAGTTAAGGGGAAGAGCAGGCAGACAGGGCGACCCGGGTTCTTCGCAATTTTTTGTTTCTTTGGAAGATGATTTGATGAGAATTTTTGGCGGAGATAAAATAAAAAACTTAATGACTGCTTTAAAAGTTCCAGATGACGAGCCGATTCAGGCGAATATGATTTCAGGAGCCATTGAATCTGCCCAGTCAAAAATTGAAGGATTCAATTTTGACGCAAGAAACCATTTATTGGAATATGATGACGTAATGAATAAGCACAGGGAAATTATATATAAGAAACGGCATGAATTTTTAGCAGCCAATCCGCCAGCTGGCGGATTAAAAGATAAAATTTTGGAAATTTTTAAAAAAGCAGGTTTTTCAGAAGGGGATTATAATAAAAAAGAAAAAGAAATCGGCGAGGAAGATATGCATCAAGTTGAAAAATTTGTGAGTTTAAAGGTTTTAGATAATTTATGGCAGGCGCATCTTTCAGATATGGACCATTTGCGCGACTCGGTAAGGTTAAGAACTTATGGCGGCCAGGATCCCTTGGTTGAATATAAAAATGAAGGCCACAGAATGTTTCATCAGCTTTTGCAAATGATTGACGCAAATATCGCAGACAACATAATGAAGGCCGGATTAAAAGTCCAGCAAAATCCAGTTCGTCCAACACCCGGTGTTGGCGGGATAACACCGGGTGTTAACCATGAGCCTGGCAGAAATGACCCGTGTCCGTGCGGTTCGGGCAAAAAATATAAAAAGTGCGGAATACTAAACACAGAAGAACACCAAAAACTAATGGTTCAGAAAAAGTAGTATGAGGATAATTGCGCATTTGGATATGGATGCGTTTTTTGCCTCATTGGAGGAGGCGGGGAGCGAGATATTTTATGGTAAGCCTATTGTTGTGGGAGCCGATCCAAATTCGCCAGCTGGCGAGGGAAAAGGCAGAGGAGTTGTTTCAACCGCAAATTATAAAGCCAGAGAATATGGGATACATTCTGCTTTACCCATTTCAACTGCTTGGCAATTATCGCAAAAGGCAAAAGCAGAAGGAAAGCCGGAAGCCATATTTTTACCGGTAGATTTTGAAAGATACGGCAAGGCTTCAAGAGAAATTTTTAAAATTATCAAGAAGTATTCTAATTTAGTGGAGCCCGCCAGCATTGACGAATTCTATTTTGATTTATCTTTTTTATCGTCATTGCGAGGAGAGAGCGGAGCGACTGACGAAGCAATCCAGATTTGCCAAAAAATAAAAAAAGAAATAAAAGAAAAATTAAAAGTTACCTGCTCTATTGGAATCGGACCGAATAAGCTGATTGCAAAAATTTCTGCCGGAATGAAAAAACCCGACGGATTGGTTATGATAAAAGAAAGGGAATCTGAAGAATTTTTAGAGCCATTGCCAATAAGAGAAATTCCGGGAATAGGCCCTAAGACAGAAGAGAAATTAAACCAAAAAGGAGTTAAAATTGTAAAAGAATTAAAAAAATTTTCACGACAAGAGCTCAAAGAAGCGCTTGGCAAATGGGGCGTGGAATTATATTTTAAAGTAAGGGCAATTGACGATTCGCCGATTGTTGAAAATAGAGAAGCAAAATCAATTGGAGAGCAGATAACTTTTCCGCGCGATACATTGAATGCCATTTATATAGGAGATGCTTTTGAGAAATTGTGTGAAGGAGTTTTTAAAAACTTTTTCCAGTCCGGATTCAAAAGTTTTAAAACCGTGGGCATTACTGTAAGGTTTTCCGATTTTGAAACAAAAACATCTGTCAAAACCCTTAAAAAAGAAATTTTAGGCATAAAAGAATTCAGACTGGAAACGTTAAGACTTCTTTTGCCGTATCTTGACCGCAGAAAAAATCCCCGTAAAAAATTAATTCGGCTTATCGGGGTTAGCATTAAAAGTTTTAAAACACAAATATGAAAAAATTAATAATATTTTTGTTTATAATTTTAGTTCTGTTCGGCGCCGGATTTTATTTTAAAAATAATATTTTAAATATCTACCAATCCGCCAGCCGACAGATTACAAAGAACATCCAGGATTTCAAAAGAACAGATGCAGGAAATTTGATAACGGAAGTTTCAAGAGATTTTTTTAATCCTCCTCCGCTGGAGATTAAAGGAAAGCCCAGTCAAACGGTTTTAGACAAAAATATAATAATTAAAGAGTCCAATCTGCAGAGAAAAAATAACGGACTGGCTTCTCTATTTGAAAATGCAGAACTTAATGCTTCGGCTTTGGCAAAAGCCAATGATATGTTCCAGAACCAGTATTTTGAGCACGTTTCACCCGCGGGTTTAGACCCCGGAGAATTAGTCTTAGAATATGGATATAAATATATAGTAGCCGGCGAGAATTTAATACTTGGCAATTTTGTTTCAGAAAGAGAACTGGTGCGTTCATGGATGGACAGCCCCGGGCACAGAGCGAATATTTTAAACAATCGTTATTCTGAAATTGGGGTGGCTGTGGTAAAAGGAACTTATAAAGGAGAGTCTGTTTGGATGGGAGTTCAGGAATTTGGGCTTCCATTATCAACTTGTTCAGAGCCCAGCTTAAATTTAAAAAATGAAATTAAAGACAAAAACACCCGACTAGACCAAATGTCAGCCGAATTAGATTCAGAAAAATCAAAGATAGATAATGCAAATACTAAAAATCCTCAATACAATAATTTGGTGGAAAGTTATAACCGGTTGGTTGCGCAATATCAACTGCTTGCCGATGAAGTAAAAAATTTAATTCCGCAGTATAACAATCAGGTAAATATTTTTAACGATTGCGTCAAAGGCAGCTAAAAAATGGAAATCAATCTCGGAAAATACGAACATTATAAAAGAAAACATTACGAAGTTTTAGATGTCGCGAAGCACTCCGAAATTATGGAATATTTAGTCGTATATAAAGCCCTTTATGGAGAAGGCAAATTATGGGTAAGGCCGCCGAAATGTTTTTTCAAGAAGTTGAATTCAACGGTAAAAAAGTTACGCGATTTAAATACATCGGTGAATAATATCGGCGAATAATCTAGTGTGGCTAAATTTCTACGATCGTAGAAATTTAGCCACACTAAAA
>Ga0156247_111_pt1 | contig 7327 bp, 7 predicted proteins | sample RifCSPlowO2_12_FD_107894 | JGI IMG/M metagenome (GOLD analysis project Ga0156247, IMG submission 107894) | Candidatus Staskawiczbacteria bacterium RIFCSPLOWO2_12_FULL_37_15 | reverse complement strand
AAAACGTCAATATTGACAGGTGTTTATGGTCGTCGTGTAGCTATTGACAAGGGGCTTTGAATATGCTAATATTAAAACATACTCCTGTGTAGGGAGTTTTTTTAATATAACTATTATGATTAATATAATAAAGACTACAAAAGAGATAATTTTAAGAGGTAAAAACCCCTTAATCGGCTCTATAATCACAGGCTTTATAGCCGGAGTCATATTATTTGAAGTGTTGGCTCCGCAGATAATCAATGCTGAATTTAAAAACCCAACGCCAGTTGCAGTTTCTATTAAACTTGTAAAAAACGGGAAGTTGACTGTCTGTAAGTTAAATAAAGAGGCCTATGAAACAATCAAAAAAGTAAAAATGATAATCACCGCCTATTCTAGCGCGCCAGATCAAACAGATGATACTCCGTTTACTACGGCCTCCGGCAAGCATGTGGTTGACGGAATTATAGCAAATAACCTTTTGCCATTTGGCACTAAAATAAGAATTCCTCAATTATTCGGCGATAAAATTTTTATCGTTGAAGACAGGATGCATACCAGAAAAGGCAAATACCATGCTGATATTTGGATGAGCGAGTATTCGCAAGCAAAAAACTTTGGAGCAAAATTAACAGACATTGAAGTTATTGAAAGTTAATGAATTTTAACAAACTGAAACTAAAAACCCGCTACGCGGGTTTTTAGTTTTAAGCTGAAATTTTTTGATTCAACTGCCAACCAATCTTTGAAGGATAATTTTTTTTAATATAATGTCGTCTCTTTATTGATTTCCACTGGTCAAAAATTTTAGTTTATTTTTATTTTTGACTTATTATTCATGTGCCCAGGGCGGGAGTCGAACCCGCATGAGATTTCTCTCAAGTGATTTTAAGTCACTCGCGTAAACCATTCCGCCACCTGGGCATATTTTATGTTTTAAAAGTCGCGCGTATGCTGTTTTTCCAATTAAATTCATCCATTTCTAAAAAATGATCGTATTTTTTGGCAAAATTTTGTGTTTTGGGGTTGTACAAAAATCTTGCTTTTCTTGTCATGCCGACCGGATAATTTGGATAGTACATAAATCTTAATAATTTTAAAGTATCATAGGTCCCATATCCTAATTTTAGCGACCTGCCATCATTGAACCCGCATATTTTCTTTTTTACTAAGTTTAATTTCTTATTTAAAATATCTTGTAATTTTTCCAAAAAATCGACACTACCTGAAGTAAAATTACTTCTTAATTCTTTGCGTAATTTCTTATTTTTTGTGTTAATATATTTTACAAAAAAAACACTCCCATCTCCATCAAAATATCCTCTAATAAAATCTGGTAAAAATTTATCAGGAACTTCAGGAAAAATAATAGTTCTGCTTTTATGTCTTTTCCCTCCCAGCTCCGATACCTTTAAATATAATTTTTTAGAAAATATTATAAGATCTTTGCTATCATCTTTTTTTTGACTAACAATATTGTGATTGGAGCCTAAACAATTCCTTATCAAAACTAAAATATCGTAATCATTTGAGCAAAAACTAATTCTATAAGATTTTTCGTGACGCATATATCCATCCGCAAACCAAAATCCTAAAACATACGCCATTTTCGGTGTCCATTCGTCGAAAAAGTTCTCATTAACAAAATATTTTCTCATTTTTGAGACGGCGATGGGATTTGCACCCATGTGTAACGGTTTTGCAGACCGTCGCGTAACTAGCTTCGCCACGCCGTCATTCTCAATTAATCTTACTTTATTTTTCGTCTTTTTTCAATTGGCTTAACAGTTGCTCAATTTTTCCTGCGTGGCTGATAATTTCGTCTTTTACAAACCTAATCCGCGGAACCGGCCTCATTCTCAAAAGTTTGTTTATTTTTTTCTGGATATCGTGAACCTCTCTGTTTAAATTTTTTATAACTTCGTCTGATTTTTTTTCGGGATAAACCGAGATATAAACTTTTGCCTCAATCAGGTTTGAAGTCGCCTCAACCCTTGTCAAGGTAACTAAAATTTCCGGAGAAAAAGCAAGGTCTCTCAAAATAATTTTGCTTATCTCCCGTTCTAACAGAGAATTAATTTTTTTCCCGCGTAGTGGGATCCCGTCTTGCGGGACAACACGATTACTCATAGTTCTCCCTTTTTACGTTCTTCAACAAAGGCAACCAATATGTCTCCTTTCTCTATTTTTACATTTCCCTCAAAAAGTATGCCTGCTTCGTCGCCCTTAGAAAGTTTGTCTATATCTTTTTTGTCTCTCTGCAGGTTTACGATTCTTCCTGCCCCGATTTTTTGGGCTTGCCCTGAGCCTGCCGAAGGGTTATCGCGAAAAACTTCTAATTTTGAGCCTTTTTTCAACTCACCTTCAGTTATTTTTCCGCCGATAATTTGGCGGTTTTTTTCTCCCCAAAAAACTAAAATTGTCCTTAATTTTCCCACATCAGTTCTTACAACCTCTGCCTCTAATTTTTTTTCTAGGCCAGACCTTATATCCTGGATTAATTCGTAAATTATATCAAAAGTCTTCACCCTCACTTTCACCTGCCCTGAGCCTGCCGAAGGGTTTCGCATAAATTTTAGAACAGACGGGCTGACTTTTACCCTAAATCCGATTACTGCGGCTTTTGACATCTCCGCCAATTTTGCATCCGTTTCGTTTATTTCTCCAACTTCAGATTTTAAAATTCTCAAAACAATTTTATCCTGCGGCAAATTTTTTAACATCCCCTCAATTGCTTCCAACGAACCGAAAACGTCGCCTTTTAAAATTATATTTAAAACTTTTTTATCTCCCGACAAATCCAAAACAGTCGGCCCGATTTCTCTTTTAGGCTTTTCTTTTTTTATTTCTTCTAACGCTTTGTTTTCCGTTTTGTAGCTTTTAAATTTTTCGCCGACAGCCGGCACTTTTTCAAAACCCAATATAATAACCGGCTGGGACGGAGTTGCCTTTTTGATTTCGTTTCCCATAAAATCCTTGACTGATTTTACCTTAGCCATCGCCAAATCTGTGGCGATAATGTCTTTGGCTTTTAAAACGCCCTTTTTTATAATGGCAGTCGCTACAGGACCCTTTGATCCGTCCATATACGACTCAATAATCAGGCCTTCGGCAGGAACATCTGTTTGTGATTTTAATTCCTGTAAATCAGCCACCAGTAAAATAACTTCCAACAATTCATCAATTCCTGTTTTTTCTTTTGCTGAAACCTCAACAGCAGGTATTGTGCCGCCGTATGATTCAACTTGAACATCAATTTTTGAAAGCTCCCCTTTTATTTTTTCCGGGTTTGCATTGGGTAAATCAATTTTATTTAGCACAACAATCATTGGAATTTCTGCCCGCTTTATCGCTATTATTGCTTCCTTTGTTTGTGGTTGGACTGATTGAGCCGCGTCAATAACCAAAAGCGCAATATCGGCAACCTCAGCCCCCCTTGCGCGCATCGCAGAAAACGCTTCGTGACCTGGCGTATCAATAAAAGTGATTTTACGGTTAACCGTAAAATCACCCTGAGTTTGCCGAAGGATTTCCGCAGAATCAGTCATTTCCACTTCGTAAGCGCCGATATGCTGGGTAATTCCCCCGGATTCTTTTGAGGTAATTTTAAAGTCACGGATTGCTTCCAAAAGAGAGCTTTTCCCGTGGTCAACGTGCCCCAAAACAACCACGACGGGCGGTCTGGTTGCCAGTTTTTGTGCCGGTTTTTTTTCAGTTTTTTGCTGTTTTTTCGCGGCCATAAATAAGTGTTTGGGATTTTGATTTACCGCGCGTTAGCGCGGCTTATTGCTTCCATTTCTTCTTTTGATAATAAATGGTCTGATTTTCCGGCATTTATAAATTTTGCGTAAACCCTGTTCCCTTCTTTAATAAAAAGACTTGAAATAACAAAGCCGTTGTTTTGGTTGTCTAACAAAGCAATTACAAAGCTTTGGTTTCCGCCCAAATCATTGAATGGATTAAATCTTACTACTCCTACTTTTTGAATGGTTCTTTCAGAAATATTGTCTAAATTTTTAATTTTTAAAAATGCTTCCTTTATTTGTTCCTCTAAATCGTTATTTTTTTCTTTTTGCGACAAAAAGATATTTTTGAAATCTTTTATTTTTCCCTTTTCCAAAAGTGTGTCTATTTTTTTATTTGTTTTATAAAAATACCAAAGCAAAAAACCGTTTATTGCAACTAAAATTAAAATAACTATTCCTAATAACAAAAAAATAATCGCTTGTAAAGCCATATTAAATGATTAATTCATTCTACGTTAAATTTGACAAAACTTCAACTGTTTTTGTCTAATAATGTCCAAATAGCCGGGTCTTCTCCTCCCAAGAGCCATGCAGAAAATCCTCGTAAATTATTCTCTTTTATAATATCCATCTTTACCTTAAAACTTTTTTTGTCTTCAAACCAGATTTTGTAGTTTCTGTTATTATATGAATAACTTAATGATGAAACGGCTAAACTTTCATCAAAATTAATGGTGTGCAAAAAGTTTGTTATTATAACCATAACATTGTTAAAAAATCCGGAGCCAACTTTTTTGTTGGTGTCGGCATTCCATTTCCAGTAATAAAGCGGCACTCCCAGCGACAGCTTTTCCGGCGGAATTTTGTCCTTTATATAATCCAATATTTTTTTTACATATTCAATTGATGCAACTGGGCCTTTTGACTGGGGGTCGTCGTACGCCATCAAACTTATGAAATCAGCCGATTCGGATAATTTTTTATAATCGTAAGCTCCTCCCCAGTTTAGAAAAGCATCGGTGTCTTCATAGTCAACAGACCTTGCGATTGCCGCCACGGTTAAAATTAAATTGTTCTTTTTAAAAGACTTTGATGCTTTTTCAATAAACGCGGAGTATAAGTCTTTATCTTGATAATTTATATTCTCAAAATCAAATTGCCAGCCGATATATTTATCTCTTTTGGCGAGATAAACAAGGCCCGTTATAACTCTGTCTTGCTGTGAAGGAGAAACGAGAAGTTTATGCATTATGCTCTGGTTAAAATTGGCATTGGCAACCAGAGGCATTACTTTTAAACTATGGTCGCTTATCGCCTTTTTTAATTTTGGTCCGAATCCACCGATGATTTTAGCGCTATTATTATTAAAAATCACCGTGTGCATCTGTGGAGCCAAAATATCAATTTTCTGCCAATTTTGTTCTATACTTTTAACTCCTGCCTCCGCATTATATTTTGCCAAGTAAAATATTGCTTCGGGGTTAAAATCAGCAGCAAAACAAGAAATCGGCAAAGCAAAGAAACAAAAAAACACTATAAAATATTTTAAAAAAGTGTTCATGGCGGTGCCTTTTGGACAAAATCCGAACTTTTTTTGACGAAAATCCGGACTGCGAATTTTGATTGTCGCGCTTCGCCCCCAAAACTTTCGGACGGACGGATTTTTCGGCGGACTTGTTTATGTTGTTTAATTTATCAACTTTCAATGATTAAATCAATCCTTCAATTATTTTTTTCAATTCGGTTATTTTGTTATCATCAATTTTGTTGTTTTTGTAATTCCACATGATGTTTAACGGCTTCAAATCCCTTCTTTTTGCTTCTCCTATTCCAACAAAATGCTCGATATCAGAATCAAAACTATAAATTCCTTTTGTAAAATTATTCTTTTTGTTTTCAATAAAGCCGTTTATCAAATCATGTATCCCTTGATTCTGATCTTTATCAAAAATAACAGAGTGATAAATACCTAGTTCTCCAAACAAATTCATATATCTATGGATATTGTATTTCCCCATAGCATCAAGGCAATAAAAATGTTTTGCTTTCAAATCAAGCCATTTTGTATCAAGCAAGTGATCTTAAAATATTTTTTCTGTCGCTCCCTCACAAATGAAAACATGCTTTGCAAAAAAAGAGCATGAGCGTTCATTATCAAGCCATAAAAAATATTTCAAAGATTCTTCTTCGAGTTTCAATTCATCATCGCTTGCGATTGATCCTAAATTCCTTCTGTTAATTTCATTTTTTATGGCTTGCGAAATCGTAGAATCTAAAAGTTTATCAGAAAACATTTTGAACATGCTATTATTTTCGTCAAATAATGCGTCTAGCTCTTTTTTGTTTAGCTGATAAATTTTTGTCTGACCATTGTTTCTAATAACTTTCAACAAAGATGGTAGAGATTCAACATTTTTGCTAACAAAAATCGCCGAATGTGTGCAACATAGTATTTGCTGGTTTGGATCTTCCGATAATTTTTTCAAATCCGCATTCAAAAATTCCTGTTGTGTTGGGTGTAAAAATACTTCCGGTTCTTCAAACAAAATAATCGTTAAATCTGGGGAAAATTCTTTTTTCTTATCCTGTTTTTTATCAATATATTTTGCACCAACACGAATAAGGGTATAGATTAAGTGTCTCTGTAATCCTTGACCAAAAAAGTTTATCGGGACTCTCTGGTCATTTAATTGTTTGTCTTCAACATAATGAGAAACAAGATTTTTTATTATGTTGTCGGCTGTAATCGTGTTTATATCTAGACCAAAATTTATACCCCATTCTGCAACATTTTTGTTAATATCGTTTGTAAGCTCGTTTAATGAGAATCCGTCCTTTGATGATTCTTCTTTGAAATCCTTGTTAAAAGTTTCAAAAGCTGATTGAAGGTTTGAATATGTTGGGCTGTTCTTAACAACTTTTTGCATTACAAAATCGACCATATTTCGCAAAGGCGATGGACCAGACATTTTGAAGTTGTCATCAGTTTTGCTTAATTCTGGTATGAACAATAACCTGCCGAGTTTTGCTTGTGAAATATTTTTTGCACCGTAAAATTGGTTCGCTGATAAATTACCGGATTCATAAGCAAAAATATTGCTAGTTCCGCTTTTGATTAGATCTTCATTTTCAGATTTTAAGTATTTTCTAACTTTTAGGATTTTGTCAGCAGATTTATATTCGTCTTTTAGTGATGTTTGTTCATCATCAGAGGTTAAAAACTCCAATTCAATCCAGCTTTCTTGATCTGTCGGATTACATTTTGGGAAGTCATTCTTTGCGTCAAACTTTATATCGTCCTCATAAAAAATTCTCAATGCCGTTATAATATTTGTTTTCCCAGCATTGTTCTCACCAACAAGCAAAGAGTATTTTTCTAAATCAAAATCCGCCTCTAACACGGATCTAAAGTTATGAATTTTTACTTTTTGTAATTGCATCGTCAGTTAATTTTAAGTTGGTGATTACAAGGTCGCTTCATTCAATGTTGTCTTTTCTTCAAGACCGAGGACAAATTTAGCAATATCCGAAATTCTCACTTCCAAGCCATCCTTTTTGATAAAATCAAAATAGCGTTCAGTATCAATGAAAGATTTTGG
>Ga0156247_113_pt1 | contig 8074 bp, 7 predicted proteins | sample RifCSPlowO2_12_FD_107894 | JGI IMG/M metagenome (GOLD analysis project Ga0156247, IMG submission 107894) | Candidatus Staskawiczbacteria bacterium RIFCSPLOWO2_12_FULL_37_15 | reverse complement strand
CATATCTTCCTTTTCCGGTTTTTGGAATGCCCAATGCTTGTTTCCCCAATATTTTACCACGGTAGCAATTAGAAAAGAAATGCTTTTTGAAACTAACGGATTTAGCCAAAACAGGACAGTAAAAATAGCCAAATCCAGCAAAGTAGCCAGACCCCCTACAATTAAATGCTTTACTGCTTGAAAAATAACAACTTTCATTAATTAAACTTATCACACTTTAAATTCTTTTAAAAGTCTGATAAAATTGATTAATATGAAAAATATAATAAACAACTTACAACTTTTTTTAGAAAAAATAGACAGCTACCGCGACAAAATTCTTTTTGTTTTTATCAAGCCGTATTGGCCCCGTAGAATAATGCCAAATCACATAACCTATATAAGGCTCGCCATCGGGGTTTTACTTTTTATTTTGCTATTCTTTTTTTCAATTGAGGATAAAACTTTAATCATCTCATTGTTTATCGCGGGCGTCCTTACCGATTTTTTGGACGGCCCGGTGGCAAGGGGCACAAACAAAGTGACTGAATTTGGCGCAATGCTGGACTCTACTGCCGATAAAATTTTAATTCTTCCAATCGCTTTTTACAGCTTATTCAAATTTCACAAATGGCTTCTTTTAATTTTATTGTTAGTGGAAATTATTAACGCGCTGGCATCAATATTCTACAAATCAAAGGAAATATATCTTGAGTCAGATATTTTCGGCAAAACGAAAATGGTGATGCTGTCGGTTGTGTTCGCTGTAATTTTAATAATCTGGCCGCGCTTGCCTTCACAGTTGTTTGTTTATATTCTTTGGGCGACAATCCCCTTCTCGTTTTTGAGCATCTTCACAAAAGTGCTAGAATTAAACGCAAAGGGACATATTAAAAATAAAACCGTTGCTAAACAGCTTAATAACTATGAAAATATATAACACGCTTTCTGGAAAAAAAGAAATTTTAAAGCCGATCAAGGGTAAAAAAATAAACCTTTTCGTATGCGGGCCAACTGTTTATGATTATTCCCACATAGGCCACGCAAGGACTTATGTATCTTTTGATTCCTTCGTAAAGTATTTAAGGGAACTTGGTTATAAAGTTTTTTATTTGCAAAATATAACAGATTTAGACGATAAAATAATAGCCCGCGCCCGCGAAAAAGGAGTGCCTCCAAAAGATTTAGCCGATGCTTTCGGAAAAGAACACCTAAAAAATATGAAGTCGTTAGGCGTTGACAGCGTTACAAAATATGCCAAGGCCACCAGTTATATAAAGCAAATAATCAGCCAGATAAAAAGGCTTCAAAAAAAAGGCTTCACATACAAAATAGAGGGCGACGGAATTTATTACAGCATCGGTAAATTTAAAAATTACGGCAAACTTGCCGGCAGAACCGTTTTGCAGGCAGAAGATTCTGTTTCCAGAATCGATTACAGCAAGGATAAAAAAAACAGGGGCGACTTTTGTTTGTGGAAATTTTCTTCTATGGAGGGCGAACCAAAATGGAAAAGCCCGTGGGGCCAAGGGCGTCCGGGCTGGCACATTGAAGATACGGCTATCGCTGAAAAATTCTTCGGCTCGCAATATGATATTCACGGAGGAGCCCGCGATTTAATATTTCCACACCACGAAGCTGAAATATCCCAGATGGAAACAATTTCCGGAAAACGGCCGATGGCAAAGTATTGGATGCACACAGGATTTTTAACAGTGAACGGACAAAAAATGTCAAAGTCATTGGGAAATTTTATGACAATTGTTGATTTTTTAAGAAGACATTCCGTTGAATATTTAAGATTTTTGATCGTCAAAAATTTATGGTCTTCACCGCTTGATTATTCCGATTCCATAATGATTGAGATAAAATCAACTATAGACAAGACAGAAGAATTTCTCGGAAAATTACAAGCCGCAGATTACAAGGCGCAAACAAACTCAAAACTAAAAATCCAAATCCCTAAACTTTTGGCAAAAGTTAAGAATGACTTTTACAAACAACTGGACGATAATTTTAACACGCCGAAAGCCTTTGCTGTTTTGTTTGAATTTATAAAAGAAATGAATAAAATTATCGACCAAAATCCGATTGGCAAAAAAGACGCAGATAAAATTTATAAATTCTTTGAGAAAATAAACAGAATATTCGGGATTATAAATTTTAAAAATATAAAAGAGAGAAGAATAATTCCAACTGAAATAAAAAAACTCGCAAAAGAGCGCGAGAAATACAGACAACAGCAGAACTGGCAAAAATCAGACGAACTTCGCGTAGAAATCGAAAAACAAGGCTTTATAATTGAAGACACCTCGTCAGGCCCAGTTCTCAAAAAAATCTAACTGTTATTTTCTTCCGGGCATCGCAAGAAGACCCTCTAATTCCTTAACGCGGGTTTCCAGTTCTTCAAATTCGTGGCGATAAACAACCCTTTATTTCTTCTCTGATCTCTTTGAAGTTTTTATCAACTTCTTTGAAGTTTTTATCAACACCCCTAAATCCTTTTCCAATCATTAAAGCCAAACTCTCTAATGTAATTTTTTTATTTGCCATAATATTTAAAAAATTATTTTACATTTTAATTATAGTCCAAGATAATTCCATGTCAAACGTTTGTATTGTAAAATAAAAACGAGTGTGGCTAAATTTCTACGATCGTAGAAATTTAGCCACACTAAAAATTGTAAAAAAAATAAAGCCGATGAGATTTTCTCGATAGAGAATTTCTCAATCGGCTTTTGGTTTGCGCTTGCGCGCCTGATTTTTCGCGGAGAGGCGCGGTTGTCAGCCAGCGGGCCCGCACGCCCCTACTTCGGGCGATAACGGGTTATGGCCCTGCCGTCCTTCACCAAAATGACTTGCCTGCCGTTCTCCTTGCGGACAGTCCATCCTTCTCTCAATGCGCCCTCAACAGAGGACGGATCTACTGGGCGATGAACAATCACCGGAAGCGGATGTACCTGACTCCGCGCATGCTTCCCAGATGAACTGCAAGGAAAATGGTCGGCAATAAACGGAACCGAGCCCAGTATCGGACGCGGTTGCCACACAACCGGCGGAACTCGCGCAATCCGCTGCGTCATGCGCGGGATGGTCAAAACAAACTGATCAACCCTCCGCCGAACAGACCACGGAAGAGCGGTGCCAAACTTGTTGGCGAACAAATAAGCAACCGACGAAATCCGATCTGTCGCCTCTATTCGCTCAAGGCAAATAAATACCCAGTGCATATGCGACGCCTCACCGTGCACAGATTCCAAATCAGCCGTCTCTATCTTCTCTAAACACATCCTGACGACGTTGTCTGCAAAAATACGCAACGCGACGACGTCAGGGCACTCCTGCAAGAATCGTTCAATCACCCGCTGACGAAGATCGTAAATTTCGTTTCTCGAAAAACGCAACGCGAGGCCTTGCCAGTCGCTATCAGTGACAGCCAGCGTCATAAGCATATGAAATGCGAAGTCGCGGCCAGACACATCCGCGCCTTTGGCCTGATTGTTCGCCCATTGAACAACCATCTCCTTCTCTTCATCAGAAAAAGGAGACATTGTCTGCGGAATCCTGTGGATTACCGCAAGAATGCCAGTTCCCAGAATCTGCTTCAGAACATTGATCCGCCCTTCAGCGTCCAACGCCTGTGCTCGGTCCAGCGCGCGATGCAGTTGAAATGGTGTGACCATTTCAACGTCTTTAGCGTCCATAACTAGTCCTCTGATTGTAAAAGGTCAGGAGTTTACACCAATGACACACAATGCCATTGTATAGTTTATTATAAACCCAATACTAAATATTGTCAAGACCTTGCCCTGTTTTTGTGGTTTTGCTAAACTTAACCATAAAACATATATCGCTACGCGAAGACATCGCTACGCTAAAACATGGCAAATCAATTACCCGATAAACTTCCTCCGCAAAATACAGAAGCAGAACAAAGTCTGTTGGGTTGTTTGATGTTGGATAAAGATGCTATTGTAAAAATAATTGACTTTATAAAAGCAGAAGATTTTTATAAAAGCAATCATTCTGAAATTTTTCAGGCAATGGCCGACCTCTATGAAAGGTCTGACCCGATTGATATTCTTTCTGTATCGGCAAGATTAAAAGAAAAAAATAAATTAGAAGACCTGGGGGGCTCTGCCTATTTAAGCTCTCTTATAAACTCTGTTCCAACTGCCACGCATGTTTACAATTACGCAAAAATTGTCAGGCAAAAAAAAATTCTGAGGGATTTAATTTCCGCCTCAGAAGAAATCGGCCTATCGGCTTTTGATGAATCGGAAGAAGTTGATATTTTATTGGACAAAGCGGAAAAAATAGTTTTTAACATTGGCCAAAGGGCTTTAACCCAAACATTTATTCCAATTAAAGAAATTTTGCCAGAAACCTTTGAAAGGCTGGATATGCTTTCAAAACATCAGGGCGGATTGAGAGGAGTTCCTACCGGATTTAAAGATTTAGACAACAGATTAGCCGGGCTTCAAAAATCAGATTTAATTATTTTGGCCTCCAGGCCGGCAATGGGAAAATCATCTTTGGCGCTAGATATTGCAAGAAATGTTGCTATTTTTACAAACCAGCCCGTCGGGCTTTTCAGCCTTGAAATGTCGAAAGACCAGTTGGCTGACAGGTTGATATCAAGCGTTGCCAACATTGATTCGTGGCATCTGAGAACCGGCAGACTGCAAAATGACGACTATTCAAGAATACAGCACGCAATGGGAATTCTATCTGAAGCTCCAATATATATTGATGATGCCGGTTCCGTAAACATTTTGCAGATGCGGGCTATGGCAAGAAGACTTCAGGCAAATAAGGGGCTGGCTTTAATAATTGTAGATTATCTGCAGTTGATGCAACCTATGAACAGGTTTGCTTCTCCTGTGCAACAGGTTTCCGAAAATTCCCGCGCTTTGAAAATTTTGGCAAAGGAATTAAATGTGCCGGTTCTTGTTTTGTCCCAGCTGTCCCGCGCCGTTGAATCCCGCGTTCCGCAAATTCCCCGCTTATCCGACCTAAGGGAATCCGGAGCAATTGAACAGGATGCCGACGTTGTAATGTTTATTTACAGAGAGGACGCCTACAATGAAAACAGTTTAAAACAAGGACAAGCTCAAATTTTAATTGAAAAACACAGAAACGGCCCGGTAGGTTCTATAGATTTATATTTTGATAAAGAACGAGTGAGTTTTAGAAATTTAGACAAAGTGGATTACGGCAGTGAAGCCGGATAAATTTTATTATGGATTCTATTAAAAAACTTGCCGAATTATTTACAAAGTTTCCCACGGTTGGCAAAAGAACAGCCGGCCGTTTTGTTTATTACCTGATAAAACAGCCGAAGGAAGAAACAGACGAATTTATAAACGTCATACAGGAATTAAAAAACAGAATAAAGTTATGCCAATTTTGCTTTAATCCGTTTGAAACTAACGAAAATCAGGTCTCTGCAAATCTTTGCCCTATTTGCTCTGATACAAGGCGAGACAAAAACTTGCTGTGCATTGTTGAAAAAGAAATGGACTTGGAAGCCATAGAAAAAATAAAAAAATTTACCGGATTATATTTTATTTTAGGAGGAACGGTAGGAACGATGAAAACAGAAGAAATTAACGGGCTAAGATTAGAAGAATTAAAACAAAGGGTCGAAAATAAATTCTCGGAGATTATAGTCGCTTTGAATCCGACCCAGGAAGGAAAAGCAACTTCTATTTTAATTGAGAGAGCGCTAAAAGAAATAAATTATTCCGGGAAAATTACTCACTTAGCTAAAGGAATACCAGCCGGCGGCGAACTTGAATACGCCGACGAAGAAACTCTTGAATCCGCCCTCTCTGGGCGCAAATAAGACACACCCATGCATTAGTGCGCAGGTGTGTCTTATTTTTTTTCTAAATTTTATTTTATCTCAACCTTTGCGCCGGCAGCTGTGAATTTCTTTGCTATTTCATCGGCTTCCTCTTTCTTCACACCCTCTTTTACCATCTGGGCAGTACCGGCTACGGCGGCATCGACCAAATCTTTAGATTCCTTTAATCCTTTTGCAGTTACGTCTCTTACAACTTTAATAACCTCAATTTTTTGGGCTCCCACTTCTTTCAACTCAACGTTAAATGATGTTTTTTCCTCGGCCGGAGCGGTGACTGCGACTGTTGCGGTTACCGGAGCGTCGGCTGAAACGCCAAACTTATTTTCCAAAACTTTTACAAGTTCCGCCAACTCAACAATTGACATTTTTTCTATTTCTCCAACCATTTTCTCAAACTTGGCTGGAACTTTTACCCCGTTATCCGCGGCAGCGGATTTTTCTGAGTCTACTTTTTGTTCGTCTGCCATATTTTTATATCTAAGCGAGAAAATAAATTTTAAAGGCGCCTTCGGAGGCAATTTTGCATGGTTTCGCGAAGCGAAAAAATTGCCGAGAATGAGGCGCAAAATTTCGCTGGAAATTTTGCGCCGGCGCCGACTAAAATTTATTTCCGAGCGTTTAATTAATTATTTTTTGTTTTCTCGTATCCTGTCTAAAACTCTTACAAATCTTGCCATCGGACTGGCAAGGGAACCCACCAATCTGTTCAACAATTCATTCCTTGTCGGTATATTGGCCAATATTAAAACTCTTTCTCTGCCAATAAATCTATTCTCAAAAATTCCTCCTAAAATTTTAAAATTCTCCTGTGTTTTTGCGAAGGTGTTTGCAATTCTTGCCGGAGCTATTTCATCGTCTATTCCAAAAACCAGCGCCAGCTGGCCCGGAATGCTTTCTTTTATTTTACTCCAGAAGGAAATGTTTGACTGTCCGAAAGCAATTCTGACCAAGGTTTTTTTAGCAATTTTTAAATTGCATCCGGCTTCCTTCAGGTTCCTTCTCAGGCTAAACAGATCCTTTGATGCCACTTTGGCGAAATCAACAAAAATCACTGATTTCTGCTTTGAGATATTGCTCTTTAAACTCTCTATTTGCTTTGTTTTTTGGTCTCTTGTTAATGCCATAAGTTTACGTAGCGTAGCGATATAAATTTTAAATTTACCGTAGCGATAAAAAAACGTGGCTATTAGCCACAGTACACAAAACGAGAAAATCTCTTTTTGCCTGAGCAGGATTTTTACTTTCCCAAAAACTCCGGGAATCCCTGCCGTCTGCGGCTATTTATTAATATAATGTATCTTAATCTATATGTAGAAATATGTCAATAGTTTTGCGGCCTCAGATATTTTGCTATGGCGAGGTTGTGTTCTGCTAATGTTTTGCTAAAAATTACTTTACCTCCGGGGCTGGAAAGATAAAACAAATATGGGCTGGCTTTTGGATAAATAGCGGCCAGAATAGAATCCATCCCCGGATTTGAAATAGGGGCTTTGGGCAGACCCGTATATTTATAAGTATTATACGGCGAATCTATTTTTGTGTCTTTTATGGCGACTCTCGGATCACTTTTATTTGTGATATAGTTTATGGTCGCATCTATTTGCAGGGGCATGCCCAACCTTAATCTATTTTGAATGATACCGGAAACGATTTTTTTATCATTCAATGTCTTTACTTCCTTTTCAATTAATGACGCTATGGTTATTATTTCAAAAATTGATTTTTTTTGAACAACAATTTCCTCCCGCATATCGGGCGTAATTTTCTTATCAAAATTAGATAAAATATTTTTGATTATCTCGTCTCCGCTTTCCCCTTCATAAACCTCATAAGTATCTGGGAAAAGATATCCCTCTAAGTTCATGCTTTTTAAAAAATCAAATCTGTAACTGAAATCCTGGCTTACTGTTTTTGCAAAATTTTCTTGGCTTAAAATATCGTTGGCTACAAGATACTTTTCAATATCTTTTATGTCCCAGCCCTCTAAAATAGTAATTTTTTGCTTTACAATATCCCCCGCCACCATTTTTTCAACAATTTCATAAACAGACATATTAGGCGACAGTAGATATTTTCCGGCCTGCAGTTTTGAGTGCTGAAAAGATGCCACTACAAAAAATCTGAAAAAATAATTACTCTTAATTATCCCCTGATCTTCCAAATCTTTCGCAATTTCATCATCGCCCAACCCGCTTTTTGCGATATATGTGATTATATTGTTTGACG
>Ga0156247_152_pt1 | contig 12427 bp, 17 predicted proteins | sample RifCSPlowO2_12_FD_107894 | JGI IMG/M metagenome (GOLD analysis project Ga0156247, IMG submission 107894) | Candidatus Staskawiczbacteria bacterium RIFCSPLOWO2_12_FULL_37_15 | reverse complement strand
TGTCCAAATGGTTGCAGTAATGGCGCTTGCAATAAAACCGCGGCGCTTGTTCCGAGCGAGGGAAATTCTAGTCAGGATTTAGTAGCATCTATATCCGCCGCTATTGCAAAAATTGCGCAACAGATACAGCAACTTTTATCTGCAGGACAATAAAAATTTCTGAAATTTTACCAAAAAAAAGCCTCGCGGGGCTTTTTTTTTGGATATTGAATTGACAATATGGCTTTGTTGGACTATAATTTAAATAATAATTCGCGAATTCTTAACTTAACAGAAAGGAGGTAGCGGAGATGCTGCACCTTGAAATAATAAAGAACAAAGAAAGGAGGTAAATCCCATATTCTGGTCAGGTACGGGCAGAGAAGAGGCATTCTCTGTTCGTTTCCTGATCCGGTGGTTTTCTTCATGAAGAAGGATTAGTTTATGGGAATGGTAATGAGCGTACCCATCGCAGGGCCGATTGAGTTTATTCTTTCCAATGCGCCGAGCGACCTCGGCGAACTGCAGGCGCTTCTGAGAAATGGCAAAAAGCTCAGCCAGATTTCGCGCGCTTGCAAGGCAAGATACAGGGGAACTCACATCTGTCCCAGGATGGTGCGCCTCATTTTGCGGGAGCTTACCGGAATGCCCCTGCAAGACAGTGAAGAAAACGGGGCAGCGTCCAGCGGCAATGGCAGCCGCAATTGCGCCGCTAAGAAGCCGGCGCTGGTTTGCCGAAGGGGATTTGTTCCTCAACAGGCACGCTAGCCAGTTTTACCAGCATCACCCTTTGTGGGGCTATGGCAGACTTCTGTCATAGCCCTTGTTTTTTTAAAAAAAATATGATAAAATAAAAAATATGGAAGAAACAAATCAAAATAAGCCAAGTTTAAAAACAGAGATTACCCAAAAGTATATACCTTTTGTTTGGGAAGTTCTAAAAATATTTATTATAGCTTCGGTAATAGTTTTACCAATACGTTATTTTTTATTTCAGCCGTTTATTGTGAAAGGAGACTCTATGGCGCCGAATTTCCTTTCCGGAGATTATCTTATAGTTGACGAATTATCTTACAGATTTTCAGATCCGCAGAGAGGGGAGGTAATTGTTTTTAAATATCCAAAAGATACTACGCAGAGGTTTATTAAAAGAGTTATCGGGCTTCCCGGCGAAACAGTGAATATAAAAAATGGGAGCATAACAATTTCAAAGGACGGAAAAAGTTTTATATTAGACGAAAAATATCTCCCTTTTGATTTAAAGACCTATGGAGAAGTAAATACTGTTTTAGGAAGCGACGAATTTTTTGTTCTAGGAGATAACAGAGAATTTTCTTACGATTCAAGAAGATGGGGAAACGTTCCAAGGGAAGATATTATCGGAAAAGCCCTTTTAAGAATTCTCCCTTTGGCGGCTTTATCAGAATTTAGCGCGCCAAACTATTAAAAAAATATGACCAAACAAGAAACGGAGCAAAAAATTAAAAGTATCTCTGATAAAATTGTTGCAGAATATAAACCAGAAAAAATTATACTTTTTGGCTCTTTCGCATGGGGAAATCCTACTAAGGACAGCGATATTGATTTGCTTGTAGTAAAAAAAAGCAACAAGTCAACTCTTGAAATGATGAGAGATATTTACGAAATTATTTTTGACAAAGGCGAAGCGGTAGATGTTGTGGCTTACACCCCGGAACAATTGGAAAAAAGAAAAAAAATAGGAGACCCGTTTGTTTTAAATATAATCAATAACGGTAAGATTTTATATGCAGGAAGCTAAAAAAACATTGATTTTTGAATGGGTAAAAAAAGCAGAAGATGATGAACTGAATGTTTTATCAACCCTAAAGCACAAGGATGGAACACCGTCATTGGTTTGCTATCTTTCTCATCAAATTTCAGAAAAATATTTTAAGGCACTTTTATTGTTTTATACAAACGATTGTCCTAAAATTCATAATCTTGCAAAATTGTCTTCACTTATAAGCCCCTATATTCCAGATATATCCGGAAAATTAAAGAGTGAAATTACATCGCTTGATCCATATTACATAAAAACTCGCTATCCTGCAGATATCCCTTTTGAGTTGTTCACTTGGAAAATGGCAGAAAAAGCGTATGAGTCAGCAAAAAAAGTTAAAGATTTTGTTTTAGAAAAAATAAAATAGAACAACATTATTCCAAAGTTCTCAAGAACATTGGAATGGACAAACTATTAAAAAACATGGTAACGCAAGAACAAAAAATATTCTTAAAAATAATAGAAATTTTAAAAGATTTTCCTCAAGGTATAAGGTACTCTAGTCTGGCTAATCTTTTAGCTCAAGAGGGGACAAACAGACATGCGATTGACGGGGCGATTTTTAGATTTAAGCAAATGATTGAAAATGGAGAAATTAATAATGTCGTAAGACCAGAAAGAGGACTTTATATCCTTAAAGAATATCTCAAAAAAAATGCGATTGGAGAAATAAAAAATGAATTTATAGAAAAAACAAAAGCCGAAATCAAAAAGCAACAGATAGTCGAAGAAAATTTTTATCAACCGTTCGCAAATTATTTGATGAACGACCTAGAGGAATGTACAAAAGCAATTCCATTGGGGGGCAACAAATTTAAAGATAAATGGGGGACGCCAGATGTAATTGGAGTATATAGGTCTCAAGCGAGCGATATCATTAAATTGCCCGAAGAAGTAATTTCTGCGGAAATTAAAACAGACACAAATAATTTAGTAACTGCATTTGGACAAGCCTGTGCTTACAAACTTTTTAGCAATAAATCATACTTGGTTATTCCAAAATGTTCTTCGCAAGAAGAAATTGGAAGAATTGAAGCGTTGTGCAAAGTTTTTGGGATAGGATTAGTATCATTTGATAGTAAAGACCCAAATTTGCCGGAATTTGAAAGATTAGTCACGGCTATTAAACATGAGCCGGATAGATTTTACATAAATAAATATGCCAAAATGGTAGAGAGCGATTTATTTAATCATTGAAAAATTGATTAAAAATTTTAAATTATGAAAATTAAATTTCAAAATTTAACAGGGATGCACGATATTTTGCCAGAAGACCAGGTTTATTTTCAAAAGGTCCAAAAATCTGTTGAAAATATCGCCAACTACTACAGCTTTCAAAAAATAGAGACTCCTATTTTGGAACAGGCCGAAGTTTTTTCTAAAGCTGTAGGGACTTCTACAGATATCGTCGGAAAAGAAATGTACACCTTCAGAACAAAGGGCGGAGATTTGGTTTCTTTAAGACCTGAAGGAACAGCATCCATAATGAGAAGTTATATTGAACATGGTATGCACAATCTTCCTCAACCTGTAAAATTTTGGTATATAGGCCCATTTTTCCGTTATGAAAGGCCGCAGGCAGGACGGTTTCGCCAGTTTCACCAATTTGGGTTCGAAGCTTTGGGAGAAAAAAATCCTTCTATTGACGGCCAAATTATTCAAATGAGTTATGATGTTTTGAAAGAATTGGGATTTAAAAATTTAACAATTGAGGTTAATTCAATCGGAGATTCAGAGTGCAGGCCATATTTTAAAAAGATATTAGCAGGCTATTTCAAGTCAAGGCGCTCTTCATTATGTTCTGATTGCCAAAGAAGGCTAAAAGAAAATCCTTTGAGGATATTGGATTGTAAAGAAGAAAAATGCCAAACCGTAAAAGCTTCAGCTCCCCAAATAATTGACCACCTTTGCAAAGATTGCCACGCTCATTTTAAGCAAGTTTTAGAATTTTTAGATGAATTGGAACTGCCCTATACCCTGAACCCTTATTTGGTCAGAGGATTAGACTATTATACAAAAACTGTTTTTGAAATTGTGGAAAAAGGCCTGCCTGCGCAGGCAGGTGAAGACGGCGCAACTGTCGGCACATTGATAGGAGGAGGAAGATATGATAATCTCGCGAAATTATTGGGCGGAAGAGACACGCCGAGCTGCGGGTCAGCGGGAGGAATTGAAAGAATGATCGCCTTGATGAAAGCAAGGGACACAAAATTAACAAAAAAACCCGATGGGGCAAAAATATTTTTAGCTCAATTGGGACAAATGGCAAAAAGGAAAAGCTTTAAGCTTTTTGAAGAATTTAGGGAGGCAAAAATTCCTGTTGCGGAATCTTTTTCAAAAGATTCGTTAAAGTCGCAGCTAAGGGCCGCCGATAAACTGGGGATAAAATACGTTTTAATTTTTGGACAAAAAGAAGCGCTGGAAAATTTCGTAACCTTAAAGGATATGGAAACCGGCGCGCAAAAAGAAATAAAATTAGACAAGGTCGTAAAAGAAATGCAAGCTAAAATTAAAAAATAATATTTTTTGAATAAAAAATAATATGCTACAAGTAAGAAAAAAAGAAAGAGAGAGCCCTCAAAATTTAGTGCACCGTTTTACAAGGGTGGTCCGCCAATCAGGTGTTTTGCTTCAGGTAAGAGGCAAACAGTTCCATAAAAGGACTAAATCTGATTTGGCAAAAAAGAGATCAGCTCTAAGAAGGGTTGTGTTGCGCAAAGAAAGGGCAATCGCCGAAAAAATGGCAAAACCTAAATAAATGTTAAAGCAGCAGATACAATCTGACGCAACAACATCTCTGAAATCCGGAGATAGTTTGGTTTTGTCTACGCTTCGCATGTTGCTCGCTTCTATTTTTATTAGAGAAAAAGAGAAAAGATACAAAATTTCAAAAGTAAAGCCAGATTTGAAAGAAGAACAGTTGCAAAAAGAATCAGAATTAACAGATGAAGAAATAATTGAAACCGTATCTTCTGAAATAAAAAAAAGGAAAGACGCGATAGTTCTGTATGAAAAAGGAAATAGGCCAGAGCTTGCGAATAAGGAAAAAAAAGAAAGCGAAATTTTGAAAAAATATCTGCCAGAGCAATTATCTGAAGAAGAATTGAAAAAAATGATTGAAGAGTCAATTGCAAAAGTTGGCATAAAAGTCCCTTCGGCGCCCTTCGGCACGGCTCAGGGCAAGCGCTCAGGGCAAGTTATGGGAAAAGTAATGGCAGATTTGAATCCAAAAATAAGGGGAAGGGCAGACGGCGGAGAAGTTTCAAAAATTGTAAAAGAATTACTATCAAAATAAAAGAATCAGGAACGCCCCAGACACTGTCTGGGGCGTTTAAATTGGTTTAACAACCATTCCAGTTTGGGCGAGGGTGAAAATGGAAATATATTTGAATACATTGGCGCTAATTCTAGAAGCACAGAATCTTTTATACATCAATTCTCTAAATTTTTAGAAATAGAGAATAAACCAAGAGAGACTTGGCCGAAACAAAAAGATCATGGTCAAGAAATCCACAAGCAGTATGTTGTTAATATGCTTCAGTCTAAGTTTTTTAAAAAAGACACTAATGATTTGTACAACAGAACGGTAAAAGGATTTTTCTATAATAATTTTATAAAATTGGATATTGGAGAACAAAAAAAATGGCTTATTAACTATTTATTTCTTTTGAATGGGTATTACCTAAACAGGAAAAATTATATCATAAATAGAGTCAAAGAAGATTTATTGGGGTATTTATTAAGCGTGGACAGTATTACTGACAATTTGTTAATTGAGGAAGCAAAAAAATTACTTAAATTAAGTGAAAATTCTCTTTCCGAAATAATGAGAAGCAAATTTTTTTATATCCATTCATTTTACAATGATTCAGATTTTTTAATTAGCTACATTAGAGCGTCTGATGCGGAAAAAGAAGAACTGGTAAAATATATTGAGGGAAATATTGATGCAGGAAATTTTAGGTGCTGTATATCAAAAAAATATAAGCCGGTAGGAAATTTTAATAAAAATATGTTGATTGACGAAACAAAAGTATTTCTATTAACCCTATTGTTTGTCCGATCGAAAGACGCAAATCTAAACAATATTTATCAAATATTTATCAAAAATTTTAGTCAAAATATTCAGACGTTGAATGAAAAAATAGTATTTAATTATTTGAATAATAATAAAAACGTTTTTGCCCCGATTTTTGAAGAAATTTTAGAATTAGATGATGTAGCGACTCCATCAGATATCGTGCCAGTGGAGACGGCTAAAATGCTCGAAATAGATAAACCAGAGGATTATATAGACGAAACAAGCGAAATAGGCAAACAACAAATTAAAACAATTTATAATATTATAAAAAGGCAGGCGAAAATACAAAGTAATTATATCTGTGCTCTTGAAAAAATAAATAATTGTCGGCCAATATATTTTACAGCAAAAGTAAATAATAAAAACTATCTAGAAGTACATCATTTTATACCAAGAGAATTTAGAAATGATTTTTCTTATTCCGCGGAGGTTCTAGCAAATTATATTACTTTGTGTCCTCGTTGTCATAGACAAATACATATAGCTGTAGATAGAGAAAGAAAGCATCTAATAAATGCCCTTTATGAAGAAAGGAAAAACAGACTACAACTAGTTGGTTTAAAGTTAGACATAAAGGGAATATATGAATATTACAAAATAGATATATAGTTTTTTTAAAAAATATTCAACAAAAAATTGTGAATTTAGTTAAAAAATCGTATAGTGCGCGTAAAAAAGCAAAAGAATTATTAGAAGAAGCAAAAACAAAAGTAGAAAACTTAATTGAGAAATAAAAAATAGATAAATAATTTCTCGAATGTGCTTCCGGGAGAGTTGTAGGGAAATTGTGTAGTTTTGTCTAAAATGACATATTTTATGGCTATTTTGCATAGTTTTGGAGTATTGTTGCATAGTTTAATGATATATGCTAATCTAACACTATATGGAAAACACAAAGGAAAAATTATTAAATATAAGAGAAGCCGCTGAAATTTTAGGAGTTTCCCTCGATACCCTGCGCCGATGGGATAAAAGCGGGAAATTGGTTGCAATAAGAAAGGAGGGGGGAACGCATAGATGCTATCGGGAGAAAGATTTGGAGGTTTTCTCTAGCGATTTTTTTAATCTTGCCTCCGAATGGATTCAAAGTGGCGCTGAGTTTCCCGATGGCTTTTATTGCCCTACAAGTTCTGTTTTTAATGCGCGACTTACAAAAATGGAACATTTACTTATGCAAAAATCCGGTTTTGAAAAATTATATTCTTTGATTGTTCTTGTTGCCGGAGAAATTGGCGATAATTCTTTTGCCCACAATATAGGGAAATGGCCGGACAAGCCCGGGACTTTTTTTGGTTATAATTTGGATAAAAGAGAAATTGTATTAGCTGACAGGGGTTTGGGAATTTTAGAAACTCTGCGCCAAGTTCGTCCCGAGCTGGCAAACCACATCCAGGCCGTAGAAGTTGCATTTACGCAATTCATTTCTGGCCGGGCGCCTGAAAAAAGAGGAAACGGCCTAAAGCTTGTCCGTGAAGTTATTTTGAGTAATCCAATTGATTTGTTTTATGCCAGCGGCGATGCGGAGGTGCGGATGAGAGGTCCCCAAAAAACATTTAAAGTTACGCGAGGTCAGGATATTGTTAGAGGGTGTCTGGCGAAAATAGAATTTTAAAAAAAATAAAAATAAAAAAATATGAAATTGCAATTAGAAAAATTTGGTAAAACATTAATATCCAGGGAACTGGGAAGCGAGGCCTTTAAGGCGTTTCAACCAACTCTACGCGAGCTCAATCCCGGAGAAGAGCTTGAAATAGATTTTTCTGGCGTGCTGACTTTTTCGCCGTCGTGGGCTGATGAATTTTTAACTCCGTTGCTCAACCAATTAGGCGATAAATTAATACTTTTGCCTAGTGACAATCTTTCTGTAGGCGCAACGGTTAAAATTCTTCAGGAGGCAAACAAGCAGCAATTCAGAATTAATAAATAAAAAATAATTAAAATTTTAAAAACATGAATAAAAATAAAATTGTCCTCGGAACTTGGCATAGAAGAACAGCAGGAAGTTTTGAAACAGTGCTTAAACCCAGCCCGCGAAAAAATTCAAAAAACTTTGGCCGGAAAAATGATGAGCGCGGGCATTGGATTTTAAAATTGCAAAAAAAGTCCGTCTAAGCAGAGATTTGTAAATCTGCTTAGACGGCATGATTGATGCCTTAACAGCCTTGGGAATCAAACCCAGCGATCCCGGTAGTTCACTTCGTGCTCGGTGAAGCTGGAACCGTTGAGAATGTCCCGGAATGTGCCGCCCTTGAGCGGCTTGTTCATAACCACGATGCGATTGGGTCTGCGTGGAAGCATTTCAACCTCAACGCCTGCCGACTGTCGCAAGAGTGTTTACTTCTTGTATGGACCACTCTTTTCCCTCGGGTTTTTCAAGAACGGTAACTTTGCAATCGTTCAACATTGTTGACCTCCTTTAGGGGTTGAATTGTTATTGTTTGTATCTTATCCTAAAATAAAATAAATGTCAAGTATAATAAAATGGACGGGACAAATAGAGCAAATATAAAAATTAGTGGAGAAGTTGATGTTGTTTTAAAAGCCGACCAGCCAACTGGCAAATTAACTCGCGGAAAGGTAAAGGATATTTTAACTTCTGATAGCCAGCATCGCCGCGGAGTTAAGGTGGGCTTCAAGACGGCCAAGTTGGGCGGGTGCAAAAAATTTACCCAGTATTTCTAAAACTTCCAAACGGCCAAGAATACTAAGAAGGTCTAACATAAGTAATAAAAATTGCCACAAGAGCGATTTTTTGGTATAATTATTGAATATTATTTAATTTTATTATGATGACAAAAATGCAAAAAGTTTGGCTCTGGATTTTTATAGCAATGTTCGCTGTTCCCGAAATTTTATTTTTTATAACGCCATTGTCCATTTCATCTGTCATTAACAATTTTTCGGGAATAAATATTAGACCTCCAATTTATTTATTCATTAGCAAACAATTTCTTACCGACAATCCTATTTATCCCTTGTTTGCTATGGTTATCGAGTGGGTTGGTATATTGGGATTATTAATAAAAAGTATAAAGTTTAATAAAAAAATAGTAGCCGTTTTGTTAGGAATTATTTTAGTATGGTTGTCATTTATTATTTTTGTTGGGTATGTAGTTGGCGTATCCATGAGTTTCCCTTAGTAATAACAAAAAAAGTAAAAAATCTATGAAAACAAAAATCATTATATTTGCCGTTTTGATAATATTTTTTACCCCTTTGATTTCTTCCGCAATGATTGTCCCCCCTATAAATCTAACCGTCACCGTAAACACTCAAGGACAGGACGGCTTATTCAATTATGATTTAAAACAGGCTGTTTATGAATACGATGAGGCCACCGGTCAGATGGCGCTCGTTTGGCAGGATTATCAGAGTTTTGCTCTGCAAACAGAAAATCTTACCAAAACAGAATCGCAGAACTTTGTAATTGCTTCCAAATATTGGTTAACTCAGCAAAGCGCGCCTGGTTTAAAAATTAATAACATTCTCTGTCTCAGCGATAAACCAAACGACTTATTCTTTTATCTTTCAGACGGCGTGATAATCACTCCGCAAGATTGGTCGCGCATTACCTGTATTTTTAATAACATTAAAGCGACAACAAGGAATCCTGTTTTAATTGTGCCGGGATTATTGGGGACGGAGATGAAAAATGGGAACGAGCTATTGTGGGTAGATTTAGGAAGAATGTTTGCTGATGTTGGAGATGGTTTTATGGATTCATTACAGTTAGATGATAACCTAATGCCGATAAACGCTAATTTAACAGTCGGAAATATAATAGGAAGTCCAGCCATTGGGCAGCATTTTTATGATTTGCTTATTACCGAGTTCAAAAACCAAGGTTACATTGAAAGCGCTGACGTCGACGCTACTCTTTTCACCTTCCCCTATGATTGGAGATACGGGGTGAGTGGAAAATACGCAGATGGAATAACAAACTCTGATTTACTGGCGCAAAAAATACAAGATATTATGGCGCAGACAGGAAGTGACAAAGTTGACGTGGTTGCCCACAGTTTAGGAGGTTTGATTGTTAAAAAATATGTGATGGATAATCCAGCAGACAATCATATCAGAAAAGCTGTGTTTATCGGAGTGCCGAATACAGGAGCCCCGAAAGCATTAAAGGTTTTATTGCAGGGAGACAATTTTGGAGTTCCTTGGCTGGCTGACCAGGAAATCAAAAAGATTTCTGAAAACCTGCCCGCATCTTATGATTTGCTTCCAGACGAGCAATATTACAACATTAAGGGAAGTTTTGTCTCATTGGTTGATATTGGCTACGGCATAGGAGAACCAACAAAAAAAGATTTAAACTATCAGGAATTTAAAAATTATCTAAAGGACAAAGAGTTAAACTCCACAGCAACAGCAAATTCCGGTAATCTGCATAATCAAACTTTTGACAATTTTGATTTAAGAACAGCAGGATTAGATTTATACAACATAGTCGGTTGTAAAACAGCAACAATGGACAGCCTTGTAGAAGTTAGGTACAAAGACATTTTTGGAAACAATAACACCGACTATGAAAGGGTGGAATTTAAAATCGGAGACGGCACGGTCCCATTAGAAAGCGCGACCAATCTGCCTATTAATCAGGAAAACAAATATTATTCTTTGGTTTCCGACCACGGTAAAATGCCCAGTCAAAATGGAATCCGCCAACAGATTGTAAATTTAATTTCAGGAAGCAGTTTAAATGTTGGAAATAATTTAATTACTCAAAATATAGACGAATGCCAGCTTAACGGCAAAGCAATTTCAGTTTTCAGCCCAATTGATATTGGCGTCACAGACCAAAACGGAAATAAAATGGGATTAGCAGAAGATCAAAGTGTAATCAACGAAATTCCCAACGGTGATTTTGAAATTTGGGGGGAGCATAAGTTTGTTTATCTTCCCACAGACAATGGTCAAACTTACAGTATAAATATAAAAGGAACAGGTAGCGGGACATACACAATCAAAGCAGAAGACATCGCCAACAGTCAGACAATAAAAACAGAAGTATTCAGCAACCTGCCCGTAACCGCAGATTTAACCGGGCAGATTAGCATTAACCCGGCAGACAACGCAACAACGGTTTTGGTAAAACAAAATACCAATGGCTTGCCAGCAACAATCCTGCCCACTTCAACCCTTAACGGCCCGCAGGTAAAAGATTTGCTTCCGCCAATTTCCACAGCAACCTTGACCGGCGTATTAGGCCAGCCCGGTTTTTACCGTAGCGATGTTTCAGCGAGTATCAATGCCACAGACTCGATTATTGTAGGAAGAGAAAACGAAACCTCAGGAGTTTTAGATATTGAGTATAATCTGGACAATCAAGGCTATCAAAAAGTTCTCGGAAACACAACAGTCATCAGTATCGCGGGCGAAGGCGAGCACACAATAACATTTTTTGTCACAGACAAAGCGGGCAACAATGAGCAGGAGCAAACCATAGTTTTTACAATAGACAAAACTCCGCCTGAAGCAGTAATTGAGTTTGACCTGGCAAACAAAGATTTAAAATTCACCTCGATAGGAAGCGCTATTTTGATTTTTGACAACGAAAACATAATCACTTTGACAGATCAGTCGGGCAACACAACAGAAATTACCCTAAAGGATAAAGATAGAAAAAGGAAAATGAAGGCAGAAATCAAATCAATAAAATATAACGGCGTACCGTCTGACATCAGTAAAAACGCAATGGCGTATTCGTGGCTATACAACAAAAAGAAAAATTTAGAAACGCTTTCACAGCGCGTGCAATCAAAAAAAAATTATAATGTTTTGGCGGTTTTTAACGGCAAAAATACCAAAATTACAGGCAGAGACTCTTCTGGCAAAATATCGCAAACCTTCAGCGGATTGAAAATTGTTAAAACAATAACTGACAAGGGGGACTTAGAATGGGGGTATTGATAGCAATTTTTTTAAAGATGGGATTAACGGTTCAGACGCTATTTTGCCGTTCTTTTTGTTTTATTGGGAAAATAGTGTAAAATAGATGAATGATTGAAATTAACAATCTTTCAAGTTTTCCCGTAGATAAGAAGTTATTCACAGGGATTGCAAAAAAAGTATTAAAAGGCGAAAATAGAAATAGAGAAAAGGTGTCTCTGGCTTTTGTTGGCAAAAAAGAAATGCAAAAGCTGAATAAAAAATTCCGCGGTAAAAACAAGCCGACCGATGTGCTCGCCTTCGGCGAAAATTCCAAATTCCAAATTCCAAATTCCAAATTAAATTATTTAGGAGAAATTGTTATCTGCCCTGAAGTTGTGAAAGAAAACGGCAAAAAATTTGGAGCCGATTCTAAAAAAGAGATAATAAAAGTTTTTGTGCACGGAATTTTACATTTGCTGGGGTATGACCACGAAAAGTCCCTTTGCCGTAGCCAGACGGGCGAGGCTGAGAAAGAAGCAAAAAAAATGGAGGTAAAGGAACAGCAATTTTTGTCAAAGATTAAAATTTAATTTTTTTTATGGCGCGAGGTAATATTGTTGCCGGTTTGGATATTGGCACATATAGCATTAAGGCTTTGGTTGCCCAAAGAAAAGGAAAGAATTGGGAAG
>Ga0156247_145_pt1 | contig 13209 bp, 11 predicted proteins | sample RifCSPlowO2_12_FD_107894 | JGI IMG/M metagenome (GOLD analysis project Ga0156247, IMG submission 107894) | Candidatus Staskawiczbacteria bacterium RIFCSPLOWO2_12_FULL_37_15 | reverse complement strand
AATTCGTCAAGTCAATTTTTGTGGACCCACCGGGAATCGAACCCGGCCCTGATCCATGCCATGGATCCGTAATGCCGATTTACTATGGGCCCTTATTATTTTTCAGTATAGAATATTTAATGATAACTATCAAGTTTTTTTTTGCAGTTTTTTTATCAAAAAAAGAAGCCAAGGTGTGGGTCGCACGATGGCTTTGACAGGTTCCGGCGAAACCGCATTTTCGCAAGGCTATTGCCCTGCAAGGAACGTCTGCACGGTCTTTCCGGCGCAGTAGAGGGCAAAAGCCCATCCCGCTGAGCAGAGAAGTCCGCACAACGCTGCCTGAATGCGTTGCATGCCGCACCTCTAAAACTAATAAACTGTGCGAATATTCCCTCGCGCCATGGGGAGCTGAAACACCCGTCAGCTTTCATTTTCATTGATTATAATGTATTCATATTATTATGTCAAGCCATACGCAAAAATAAGCAAAAAACCGTTTAACGGTTTTTTGCTTTATACTTTGAATTGCGAAATGCCATATAAAATGCGCTCCTTATTTATAATTTTTCTTTTTTCTGAATTTCTGCGATTTTTGCCTTTAGTTGTTTCTTGGCTTTATATCTAATTGCGGAAATCTTTTTTTTATCGGCCCATTTTTCAAACCCAAATAAGCCAGACCTAAACAACCAAAGCCCCAGCAGCGCAATCATCAACGGCAGGAAAAAAGAGTCAACTAGAAAATTATTAGTCAGACCGGTTGAGACACTCGTTGCTCCATATACTGCAGTTCTATTGACGGAAACTATTGCATTACTGACGTTTGGATTATTGCCCGAGCTGGTAACAGAAGCATTATCGGTTAATATGGACGTTCCGTAAATGAAATTTGAAGCCGGACCAACCTGCGCCTGATATGTAATTGTCACGGTTTGTCCTGCCGAAATTGTTCCGATATTTATTCCCGAAGTGACATCTCCGCCATAACCGTTTGAGCCGGACACAACTAAATTATTTTTATATACAAGTCCGTATGGCAGAATATCTCTGACAAACACATTATTGACACCTTGGTTTCCTTGAGCGACAAGAGTAATCATAAACATTAGCATGTCCGAAGGGTTTGCGGCAATACTGCTGTACCAACCCAAACCGGTGGTTAAATTTTTAGCAGTGACGTTTACGGTCAGATTTGTATAATTATAGTTATTAACAGTCTGGCAATATCCGTTTGAGCAGCCGTTTTGGCAGTATTGATAGTCCTGTTGAATGCCGCAGGAATCATACCAATAGAGGTAATTTCCCACGCACCTTTGGTAGCTGTGATACGAGCAGTTATTTTGATTGTTTTGGCAGTTGCCGTTTTGGCAGTTTTGGTTATAGCCGCAGGTTTGGATTAAATTGCCTTGGTTCCCGCAGGAGTCATACCAATAAACATTGTTGCCCACGCACCTTTGCGATGCCTGTTGCGCGCAACTTTGATTTATGTTGACCGAACAAACAGCTGAGGTCGTTTGTGAATCTGAGGTAACATTCACGGTAGCGGTTTGTGTTCCTGATTGGGAGAACGTGTTAGCGCAAACCTGCCCGGCGCCAGAACAAGCCCCTGACCACGAATATGTGTAGATTCCATTTCCACCCGTTGCCGTGGCAATGAATGATACATTTTGATTAGAGTTTGCCGGGCTTGGGGTTGCGTAGCAGGAAGCGACTAAATTATTTTGTACGGAACAACTTCCATTGGAACAAACTTGGTCGGAGGAGCAGTTATTAAATAATTGAGGGTTAATTGAGCTTATGCAGGTTGAACCGGATGCGCCAGGGTTGTTGCAGGTATATGTTCTGAAATTTCTGTAAATACTATTGCCTTGGCAGAACGGACTGCCTTCGTATCCGTTGGTTCCGCAGTCTGTGTTAGAACTGCAAGGGATATTTTGATTTATACAACTTCCGTTTGAACAGGTTTGATTTCCGGCGCAGTCAGTTTTTAATTGAGGCGCGGTTGAACTTGAACAGGATGAGTTGGCCGAACCCGGGTTGTTGCAAGTGTATGTTTTAAAATCTTGATAGACATTGCCGTTTTGGCAAAATGGCGAGTTAACAAAACCGTTAGCGCCGCATTGAGAATTTAAACGGCAGGCAATATTAATATCTGAACAGCCTCCGCCAGAACAAATCTGGTTTGCAGAGCAATTATTAAGCAGCAAGGGCGCGGTTGAACTTGAACAGGATGAGTTGGCCGAACCCGGGTTGTTGCAGGTATATGTTCTGAAATTTTTGTAAATACTATTGCCTTGGCAGAACGGACTGCCTTCGTATCCGTTGGTTCCGCAATCTGTGTTAGAACTGCATGCAACTATCGTACAATTTCCATTTAAGCAAATTTGATTTGACGAGCAATTTTGTTTTAACTCCTCCTGATCGTTGCAGGAGTTAAACCAATAAACATTGTTGCCCACGCATTTTTGGGTTGTATGAGAAACACAATTATTTACACAACTTCCATTAGAACAAATCTGGTTGGAGGAACAGGTTTGTATCAACTCCTGTTGGACATTGCAGGAATCAAACCAATATACAGAGTTGCCAACACACCTCTGAGAGGCGTGTGGAGCGCAGGATGAAGCGGTGGAAACCGTAAGGTTACAAGAGCCGGTATTGTCCCCTTGGTGGTCATCTGGAAAATAAAATTTTAAGGAAGCGGCGCCGGCCGGCGCAACAACTCCATTTAGCGATGAAAAATCAGTAATTATATTTTCAGAAATTAAACTATTGCTGGCGGTATAAAAACCGCCGGTTAAAAAACCATTGTTTATTCCTGTTCTGCACCATCCGTTAATGCATCTGGACGGCATGCCATCGGCGCAGGAAATAATTGCTCCGTTTGCCCAATAAGAATATGAACCGCTTATATTAGTTGCAGAAACTCTTTGTCCGAACTGCAAACTCGTTAAAGCAGAGGGCGCTGATGCCGACCTGCCCTGCAAAGGGTTGACCGTAAAAGCAGAAGCAACGGCTGGCTGAAGAACAAAAACGGATAAAACGAAAACAACGCACGTAATAGTTAATAGTTTTAATGTTTTCATAGTTTTGTCCTAATAACTTATATTGATAACCATATCACAATTAGAGTCTAAATGTCAAATAGTTTGACGTTTAAAAACTATCTATCTCGGCTTGAACGGTAATTCTTTGTAAATCTTTGCCCGGGGGATAGCAGCTTACTAATGCTAAAGAATTATCTTCAGAAACTATTTCCTGGCCTTTTTCTAAAATATCTGTTCGCTTCACAGTATAGGTATATCTTTTATTATTTATATAAACTATAATTTTGTCTCCGGGGCTTAGATTGTCAAGTTTTGAAAAAACTGTGTCTTGTTTTATTTTTGGCCAGTTCGGCGGAGCCGAGTGTCCCAAAATCACAGATTGGCCGCTTTCTTCTGGCAAAACAGAGCCCGGATAATATACAACTCCCTTGTTTAAATCTTCCAGCAGAGATTTCTGCTCGGTGTTTTGGCTGAAAATTATCGGGACAGAAATGCCTATTTTGGGTATCTCTAAAATATTATTCTTTTCAGAATATGTAAATTTCGCTTTTACTATTTCGCTCGCTTTCAGGTTGTTCCCAGAAGGGCGGTTCAAATAAAAATTACTGGAGGCCAGTGAAGCTTGCGCGTTTTGATACGGCGTAAAAAAATCATCCATCAAACCGTAAACCGCCTTATAATTAAAAATCCATGAAACATCGTTCCAGTTAATGATAAAAAAACTTAGCAGATATATGGCTATAAATATCCTTGCGATACTCTTTATTTTTTTCTTCTTTTCTTTATTTTCCATTATATTAAATAATAATTTGGTGCGGAATAATCCCTATAACAATATCCTTATTTATTGCGCTGGCAGATAAAAGTATGACTGTAATTATCAAAGCTCTCATTATTAAATCCTTTCTTTGGATATTAAAATTAATAAATATGTTCGATAAAAGCGCAGAGCCTATTATGATTATAAAAACATAAATTATATTTTGTATGATTTCCTCGAAATTATATGTCACAAAATTCAAAATTTTATAATATGAATTATTTTTATCTGCGGTCTCCGTTGATTGAGACAAAACAAATTGATTATTTTTATTTTGAGTCGTCCCTAAAATTATCTGCTCTTTTCCCTTTGCGGCATCTAATTGCCCCATTTTTTTGCCGGGCGTTTTTACTGAATTAATCGTCGCTTTTACGGGTTCTGCGTTCCCAAAAAACTGGACAATAATAATAGTTTTGTTGGCTCCAAACCCGTTCAAAACCGCGGTTCCAATTTCTTTATAATTAGGATTTAGAATATTTTGCCTGTGAGAAATTGAGTCATACCATGCGCTATAAACTTCCTCTGAATCAACAAATCCGATGGCCAAGTTCTCGCCTGCGTATTTATAGTTATATCCCGCCTGTTTAAACCAAAACCAAGGGGTAACACCTTCCGGACTCTGGTGAGAAAAATATCCTTTCTGCATCATATCCCGCGCCTTAAGCTCGGCGGCGAAGTCCAATTCCCTGTTCTCAATTAGCGGTTGCAATCCGGAATCTATTCTTCCCTGATTTACAAAATTAGTTAAAGCGATTTTAGTTATATCGGCAAAAAACATATTTTTAGGGAGGCCGACAGAAACGCCGATTACCGCTACCTTCGCAATAAATAACAAAATTACAAAATAAAGTAAAATTTTGCTTTGTAAAAATCCTGGTCTGTAATCATTTTCTTTTGATGGCACAAACAGCAGTTCAAATTTTTTGAATCTAATATCCATAATGTTTAAGTGTTATGTATTATATAATATATATAAATATTTGTCAAAAAATAAAAACCGCTATTCGCGGATTTGATTATATAGCGGCTAACTTTTTTATTTATAGTAAGCTCTGTCTTTGAATCTAAGGTCTATGTATTGCAGGCTTGCCCGGCTGGTTTGAGAAATTTCATTTTTTAGCAGAGAATTTAATTTTATTATCTGTAAATTAGTGTCTGAATTTAGGTCAAAATAAATTTGCCAGTTTTCATTTGTTTTAATATCCAGCCTCAACGGATTAGATACTAACGCCTCTTTTATATCAATCTGAAAATTATCCTTTAAATTTTTTTCTATCTTAGAGATAGCGCTAATGACATTCCTATCCACTACACTTTCTCCGGTAAAAATATCATTGCTGTTTAGAGTTTGCGTAATAATGGGCATATCCTGCCTTTGCGCAAGGCTTTGAAGCTCCTCAAAAATAACGCCATTTTTATCTATAAAAAAACATTTTGCGCTGGCTTGTTCTGAGCCCGCCGAAGAACAAAAAATCGCAACCGGCTTTTTTTCGGTTATTTTTAGGCTTATAGTTTGTGGCAACTTCTTTTCAACCGCCACGGCTTCTGCTACCGGAAACCTGCTTAATATTTCCTGCTGCAACTTCTGCGAATTGACGAGAAATATGCTTTTTGACATTAGGTTCCATTTTCCAATGCCTATAATTTTTTTGTTGATATTGGCATAAGCCAGCTTCTCAATATTTTTTGATGGAATCTTCTCGTTCCCGGAAATTATAATGTTTTCAACCTGAAATCCGGAAAAAAATATTAAAAAATACAAAACCGAGAGAACTATAACCACAACTAAATTAAGAATCCAAAAAATAGGCATTTTGAAAATGGATTTCTGAAGCCTTATTTTGTGGATTTTTGACTTTATGTGTCTTTTCCGATATGGCATGACTTTATAGCCCGCGCGTATACTTCCTTATTTTTTCTATTATATAATTTATCCAATATCTTTGCGAAATAATATAGTCCTGAGTTTTAATGTATTCCCTCTTATACCCGCCAAAACCCATTTTAAACAAAGTGGGACCGGCCCAGGGATGTCCTGAAAATTTTACGGGGTCGGTAAACCCCCAAAAATCGTAAATGGCGCATCCCCTGTGTTTAGATTCCTTAATGGCTTCCCATTGCAAAAGGTACGGAATGGATAATTTTGCGAATTTGCTTAGCGATGCCGCCTGATGATAAAATGCGACGCCAGACCAAAAAATTATAAGCGCTCCGGCAATAACCTCTCCTTTATATTTTCCGAATAAAAAAAGCGACTGATTGTCTTTGGCAAAAATTTCGAGTTCGTTTTTTATAAAATTTTCAGAGAAAGGAACAAATTTTTGTCTTTGAGATACTTTTTTATTCAGCATCTGGTAGATTTCAATATCCTTAGAATCAGCGCTTTTTTCAATTGAAATATCAGAATTTTCGCGCGCTTTTTTTATTAAATATCGCGTTGTTTTGCGCATATTTTTAAGAAGCTCTTCCTCGGGGGGAAAAATATCCAGTTTCCATGTGGCTTCATAAGCCGAAGCATGAATTGGAGCAGGCCTAAAACCCAGTTCAGAAAATAATTCATTATTTGATTCTGTGTTTTCAAAAATTGGAGAAACCCTAATAAAGCTTGCGCCCTCTTCTGCGCTAATTTTTTTTAGCATTTCAATCGCCCCTTTCATAATTTCTTTTTTATCTGAAATTCTCAGACTCTCTTTTAAAACCGGCCCGTGCGGAACAAACAAAAATGTCCCTCTTTTTGCCGTTACTTTTATAACCAAGAAAACGCCAAGCAAATTTTCGCCATAAAAAATTCCAAACCGCCAGATTTTATTTCCATTTAATTTTTGAAATTCACTCCAATTCCAAGACTGCATAAATGTCTTTTCCGCACAATTCTGCAAAAATCCTTCCCATTCGTCTTTGCTTTGTATTTCTCTAATTTCCATTTATAATTTCTTTTAAAACTTTATATTGGTCGTCAAACAAAACAATATTATTTTTCGAATTTTTTTCGGATTTAACTGGAAAAATTTCGCTATCACTATCAATTAAAATAAATTCGGGTAAAGCTTCGCTATGCAATCTAATTAATTTTAAAATTTTGTTGCTTATATCTCCAACATAATTATAGCATGTCCATTCCGCTCCGTTCATTATGAATTTATCTTCTGAAAATATTTTCAATACCAAAAAATTAAAAGCATTAAAAAAACTCTCGCCTAATTCTTCAACACATTCTCTTTTTATCGCACTTTCAACATCTTCACCAATTTTCACCTTACCAGCCCATGTTGCTTGGCATATATAGGGAAAAGTTTTATTAGCAGAAGATCTCTTTTGTAAAATAATTTTACCTTTATTTCTTCCGCTTATAATAGTAAGCCAGACAGAAATAGTTTTATTTTTTTCCATTAGTTTATTTTATTTAAAACATGTCCGAGTTTGTTTAGTTTTTTATTTTTTTGTATTATACTACAAATTACGAAGCTTCGGATTTTGTAGTATGCTATATTTCCTCAATAATAAATATTTTTACATACCTATCCAATGAATGCATCTGAAGAAGTTTTTCAATTTTTTCAGAAACATCATAGGGGGTAATCCATACGCTTTGTTGAAACATTTTAAATCCTGAGTTTATTAAAATACTTCTTAATAATTCTCTGTCTTTTTTATGATTCTGCGGAATATCAAAGATAATCATAATCCATTTTCCATCCTTTCGTTTTGCCATCTTCTCAATTTTAAAACTGGCTTTCATCGCCCTATCTATCCCCTCTTTCGTTAAAATAATTGCCTTTTTATTTTCTAAATTTTTTACTTTGATATAACCCTTTCTCTTCAAATAATAAATAAGCTTGCTAAAATTATTTTTATTTCTTGTATTGCGGTATATTTTTACAATACTATCTCCCGGCAAACAATTTTTCATCGTTATTGGATAACTAAACAAAAAACTAAAATTATTATCCAAGCCTTCAACGATGCCATAAATATCCCAAAGAAATTTATCGGTAACCGTAATTTTCATTATAATTTTTCACTAAATTCATTAAATTCATTATACTACCTTTATCAAAGCTTTAAAATTTGTAGTATGCTATATTTTTTAGAAAAAATGGATGTATGATTTTAGAATTTTTTAAAGAAATTTATTATACGGTCGGCGGCATTTTGCGAAATATTAATATGCGTTGGTAAATTTAAGGTTTCGTTAGATAATTTTTCTGCTGTCGGACAAGAGCCTTTTTTATACTTCATTTGGTCTAATTTTGTGTCAAAGGGCGCAATTGGAGTTGTATACCAGTCGCCTAACAAAATATTTTGCTTGTGCCAGGCATCATAAATTATTTCGTGGGCATTCTTGTGTTTTATTGTAAAACGCAAATAACTTGGCTTGCTTTGCGTATTTTCAGCCGGCAAAACAAATTGCGTATTTTTCAAATTTTCCCGGTAATAATCAAATAATCTTTTTCTGTGAGCAAAAAATTTATCCAGTTTGTTGAATTGATTTAAAGCCATTAATGCTAACGCGTTCGGTAAAGCCTTAGGAAAATAATCAGGTCTTTGTCCTCTTTTCTCTTGCCAGCTAACTGCTTTAGACAAAACATGGAACCATTGCGATAAAACTAAAAATATCTTTCCTAAATCCCAAAAATTATAAACTGGCAGAATTATGTAATTTAAAAAAATTGGATGTAAAATTTGCTGAAAAATCCAAAATGGGTTCGGCAAACCCATTTTGCCCTGAGCTTGCCGAAGGGCTTGCTCCAATTTATCATCATTTGTTACTGCCATTCCGCCGTAAACCGAGGAAATAACTTTATCGCGGGAAAAACTAAAAAATGCCACTTTGCCGAATGTCCCAACCCTCTTCCCCTTCCATTCTGCCCCCAGCGAATGCGCGCAATCCTCAATTAAAATTAGGTCGTTTTGTTGCACAATAAAATCCAACTCATCCATATTCGCGGGCAAACCAAACGTATGCTGAACGATTAAAATTTTAGCATTTGGATTTTTTATTAATTTTTCCTTTAATGCCTCAATGTCAATGTTAAAATTTTCTTTATTACAGTCAACGTAAATCGGTACAAGACCAGCCCACAAAACAGGATTTGGAACCGCATTACAAGTAAAAGCCTGCAATAAAACTTCGTCCTGCCCGGCCAAATTAAGAGTTTTTAGAATCGCATAAAGCGCGCTCCGGCCCGAATTAAAAGATACTGCGTGTTTTACGGCTAAATACTTTTTGAATTCGTCTTCCAATCCCTTAATCCCTTTCCCCCGCTTCCACAGCCATGGCCGGATAATTAAATTCAGCGCCAGTCGCAAATCGTCTTTTTCCACATTTGGCGACAAAGAAATTGAAATTGGTTTAAAATAATTACTCATTAGTAAGAAGTTTAATCACCTTTGAAGGGATTCTGCCTTCAAGCAAGACAACGTCGCCTGATTTGCAAAATGACGTGATTGCAGAAAAAATCTCCTGCGGATTGTCGCACAATAAAATATTCTTTTCTTTCATCCCAGCCTCCATCGCGCCCTTTTTCATATCCTCAAATTTGTCTTTGCTGGTTACTATTGCCAACCCGCATATTTCGCCAATCTTCTTACCAATTTTTTGATGAATTTCTGCTGATTTTAGCCCCAGCTCAATAAGACATGGCATTATGATTGCCTTTTTGTTTGGAAAAATTGATAAATAATTCAGGTCGGCATAAACTCCGTCCGGATTTGCCGAGTAAGAAGAATCAATAATATCAATCCCGAGCTTGCCTTGATTCAAAATCATTCCCGCCTGTTCTTGTTTTATATTTTTACAGGCATCAGAAATTTCTTCAAAGTTCATTCCTAATTCATTTGCTACAAGAATTGCTCCCAGAAGATTTAATACATTATGCCCGCCCAAAACATTTGCGGTAAAATTCGCTAAATTTTTATTTTTATCAACTGCAACAAGGGAAATTGAATCTTTTTTCACTGTAATTTCTTCTGTCCAAATATCCGAGTCTATTGTTTTATTGCTTGTAGAATATTTTTTTTCCTGATTGGCCGGTAAATTGCTACTGTGCATTAAAAGGTCCAAGCAGTATTTATTGTCGCCATTAACAATTAAGGCTCCGTCTTTTGGCAGGCTTTCGGCAAGTTCGCCACCGCCCTCAGCCGATAATAAGTTTTCCAAAGAGCCGAACAATGCCAAATGCTGTTCGTTGACCCCGGTCACAATGCCAATTTTTGGTTTTACTATGTCAGCCAGCAATTTTATTCCGCCTTTTTTATAGGCGCCCATTTCAACTACAAAAATTTGGTGCTGACTATTAAGGTCGTTTAATATGCATTTTGCAATGCCAATTTCAGAATTTTGGTGTTTTTTTGTTCCAGCCACCTTAAATTTTTTAGATAAAATTGTTGTTAAAAATTCCTTTGTTGTTGTTTTTCCGTAAGATCCTGTTATACCTATAACGGTTAACCCTTTGAAACCTTTTATTTTTTTCGATGCTTTTCTCAAAATATTATTTCTGGCAAAAACAAAAAACGGCTGGAAAATTAGAACAACAATTGAAATAATTAAAGGCGCTAAAATATCAAAAACCAAAAGCCAAACAGGCTGCAGTTTGTCTTCTATGTTAGACGTCTTACCAAAAAACAAAATTACAACCGCAAGCGAAGCTAATGCTAAGAACATAGTTTTCGAGGTTTTTATCGGCTTTTTAAAATTCCTCAAATATACGTTTCTCAAAAAAATTAGCGATTCACCAAGATAAACTAAAAACGTAACAAAAAATAAAGGGTTAAACAAACCCGAGTCCATAACAAATAGTCCAAGTAAAACTAATTTTAAAATTTGCTCAAAACTGAACAATAATTTTTTGCCTTTATGGGTTCGGAAATGGTCAAAAAACCTGCCGACGTGATATTCCTTTAATTGCCACAAATACAACCAAAAAAGGACGTATTTTAACATCCAGATGAACCAAAGTGTATTTAAAAGCAAATACATATTACAAATTTTCTACTATTTTCTCGGCTAAAAGCTCGGGTAGTTTCTTGTGCAATAAATGGTCGGCTCCCGGAATTATTATTAACTTTGATTTTTTTATTTTTTCATTTATCAGCCGCGCGTTTTCCACCGGCACCGACTGGTCCTTGTCACCCCAAATAATGATTGTGGGAACTTTTATAAATGGCAAATCGAAAAAAATATCGTTTGAGACAACGTTTAGGTAAGTCGTCTTCATAATACCTTCCGTATAAACATAATCGCTTTTTTTTATTATAAATTTATACACTGCCTTTCTGAAAAAACTGTAATAAGGCAGAAAATAAAATAATTTTATAAACTTTGAAATTTTAGCGAAAAAATTTTTTGGGACTGTTTTTTTTCTTATTATGGCGGCGGCCACCAAAAATAATTTTTGCGCGCGCTGGGGATATTTTACAGAAATTTTTACCGCCAAAGCTCCGCCAAAAGAATATCCCAGTAAATTAAAATTTTCTATGCCAAGGTTTTTTGTAAACTCCTCAAACCATTTTACATAGTCATTAACTGTCCACGGCATTGTCAATTTATCGCTCGCTCCAAATCCGGGTAAATCGGGAATTATAATTTTAAACTCTTCGGCTCCGCTCAGGGCATGCCCTTTTGAAATAATTTCTGCTTCTTTTATCCACCTGTCTGAAGCCGATCCCCACCCATGTAAAATTATTAAGGGCTTACCCTCCCCAAATGTCATGTAGTTAGTTTTAATTCCGCCGGCTATTATCTCCACTTATTTTAGATTTTTATATTTTTATTTTCTTAAATCCGCAGTATTTCTGCAGAACTTTCGGCACATTTATTGAGCCGTCTTTCTGCTGATAATTTTCCATAATCATTATTAAAATTCTGCCGATTGCAAAAGCCGTTCCGTTTAGCGTGTGCGCAAATTGCATTTTATTATTTTTGTCCTTATATCTTATATTTAATCTGCGTGCCTGAAAATCAGTGCAGTTTGAGGTTGAATGTGTTTCTCTATATTTATTTTCACTTGGCAGCCATGTCTCAATATCATATTTTTTTGCCGCGGGTCTCCCAAGGTCGCCAGCGCAAATATTTATTACCTGATACGGAAGCCCTAAAGCTTTCATTAGTTTTTCTTCAATGGATAAAATTAACTCATGCTCTTTTTTTGAATCTTCTGGTTTTGAAAAAATAACCATTTCCAATTTATCAAACTGGTGCACCCTTAAAATTCCTTTTGTGTCTTTTCCATAACTGCCCGCTTCCCTTCTGAAACAAGTTGAAAATCCAACATATCGCAAAGGCATTCTTTTTTCGTCTAAAACCTCGTTTGCGTGCATTGCAATTAAAGATTGTTCCGATGTTCCCGCCAAAAACATATTGTCTTGGGGCAAGAAATACGCCTCCTCTTTATCGCCCGCTTCAAAATATCCTGTCCCCCGCGCCATTTCTTCTTTTAACATAACAGGCGGAATTACAGGGATAAATCCTTTTTTTGTCACAGTATCCATTACCAATTTTACAAGCGCAAACTCCAATAAAGCCAGCCCGCCTTTTATATAGCCAAATCTTGTGCCTGCCACTTTTGCCGCTCTTTCTGTATCAATTAAATCAAGCGCCTCCCCCAACTCCATATAGTTTTTAGTTAAGTCCGACTTAACTATTTTTTTCCACCCGACTTGGCGCACAATGACATTTGCTGTCTCGTCTTTTCCAACTGGCACATCGTCAAACGGAATGTTGGGCAGTTGTAAAAGCAGGGTTTTTAATTTTTCCTCCAAATCATTAAATTTCTTTTCAAATTCTTTAATTTCTTTTTTAAGAGTAGCGGGATTCATTGCGATCTGTGTTTCTTCTTCAAAAGTAGTTTGTGCGTCCCTGTCTGGATGTCTAAATCCATACTCTCCTCCTGGCTTCCAATTTCTACTTAATCTATTATGATCAGCCCGCATTTTCTCTAGCTCGGTTTGCACCTCTCTTTTTTCTTTTTCTAAGCACAAAACAGCGTCAACATCGCATTTGATGTTTTTCTTTTCGCAGGCTTCTTTTACCTTTTGTGGATTATCTCTTATAAAATTTATGTCCAACATAATTTTATGAGCAAGGGCGAATAAAATTATCCTGAGCTTTAACAAAAGCGAAGGATTTCCTTGCATTATATATTTATAATACCAAACTTGACAAAACCCTACAACCCCTTGACACGGTTTTTTGTATATGCTATAATCGTGTATCTCTTTAGCCTTAAAATGCCAACAATCCATTCACCAGGGGCAACTCACCGAGTTGCCCCGCTTTTTTTACATCGCAAAGAGCGACCGCATCCTTGCGATCGCTCTCTTTTTTACACTAATTCTTGAAATGCCAATTTATCATAGGCTTAT
>Ga0156247_134_pt2 | contig 18263 bp, 15 predicted proteins | sample RifCSPlowO2_12_FD_107894 | JGI IMG/M metagenome (GOLD analysis project Ga0156247, IMG submission 107894) | Candidatus Staskawiczbacteria bacterium RIFCSPLOWO2_12_FULL_37_15 | reverse complement strand
TTTAGCCATCAACGAAATCTTGCTGATGTCGGCGGGATCCCTGTGGATGTGCTTAAGATACTTCGGGTGGTTAGTTTCCCCGCGATCTGGATGGCTGTGACTGTTAAAGTCACCGCCGAGTTTTATGACATCCCATTGGTACGTACCCTCAAAACCCTCCGGCTTGGTGGTATTTCTTCTCATGACAAATTCTCCCTTGTTTTGTTGGCCGGTTAATCGACAATTTTACAAAGAACATTCAAACAACATTCAGACACATTTTTTCTAATTCTACTCTTGCCAAGATTTGTGTCAATAGTTTTGTCGCGCAATAAATCACGCCCTTGTCGCCGCGATCGTAGCGATAAATGCAATGTGTCGCACAATAAAATACACCCGCGCACTAGTGCGCGGGTGTATTAAATTTTATTTTTAGAATTTTAGTTTTTTATGCCAGTAATCTCTATTTCTGTATATGGCTGTCTGTGACCAATTTTTCTGCTGTATCTTTTTTTCGCTTTATATTTAAAAACAATAATTTTATCTCCTTTTCCGTGTTTTAAAATTTTTGCTTCAACTTTTGCAACGCTAATTATTGGAGTTCCAATTTGTATTTTTTCATCTTTTTCCAATAACAAAACTTCAGAGAAAGCAATTTGCTCTCCTTCTTTCTTATTCAATTTTTCAATCTTTAATTTGTCTCCGGCTTTAACAATATATTGTTTACCGCCGGTTTTGATTACTGCTAACATAATAGTTTAATTTAATGTAAATACAGTTTAGCAAAAAATATCTTACTCGTCAAGTATCGGATGTTCCACATCGGCAATTTCTATCCTGCTCTCTCCCGAGGTAAGTTTAACCACATCTTTATCTATTTTTTCCAATTCTTTGCCGGCTTTATTATAACTTGAGACTGTTGTATCTAAATGCTGGCCTAAACGTTTCATATGTTCAGAATAAACAAACAAATGCTTGCCCAATCTTTCAACTTCTTTAATAATTGTCTGAGCCTGCTCAGAAATTTTTTGATTTCTTAAGCCCTGCAGAACCGTTTGTAAATAAGCCAGAAAAGAGGTTGGTGAAACAACAACAACTTTTTTCTTGCCGGCATAATAAATGAGATTATTGGTGTCTTCGGCAATAACGCCAACTTTATTTATCAACAAATCATAATAAACCGCTTCAGACGGAATAAACATAAATGCAAAATCCATTGTCTTTTCTTCCGGCCTTACATATTTTGAGGTCTCGTCAATTCTCAATTTTAAGTCATTAACAAATGCTGTTTCAAGCCTCTTTTTTTCTGCCGTGTCGTTTGTCTGCAGCATTCTATTATAATTTTCCAAAGAAAATTTTGAGTCAACCGGAATTATCCTTTTATCAACAAAAACAACCGCGTCAACTATTTCACCGTTTGAAAAACTGTACTGCATCTGAAAAGAGCCTGGCGGCAAAACATTTTTTAAAACAGTTTCCAAATAATATTCGCCAAGAATCCCCCGCTGTTTTGGATTTTTTAAAATATCCTGTAGGCTTTTTAGTTGGTCGGCAAACCCCACGACCTGCCTGTTTGTTTCGTCCAGCTGTGTCAATTTTTCAGTAACATTTTTTACAATGTCAGCAGAATGCTTAAATTGATCTTGCGCGTTTTTATTTGCCTCAGATAACTTTAAATCAACTGCCTGTGAAATCTGGTTCATCTGCTGTTGCAAAAGCAAAAACGAACCATCGTCTTTCTTTTCCGGCTCTTCTTTCCCTCTTAATTGAAGGAAAATAGCAACCACAACCCCGGCTGCAATTATAATTAAAAGTACTGTTGTTAAATCCATAATTATTTATTTTCAAATAAAGCAACGAACCCTGCCGTATTCACCCAAAAGTTGCTTAAATTTTTTTTCAAATATTTTTTAATTTCCTGCCTTTGCTTTATAAGTTTTCCTCCTCCGTCAGCACCGCCTATAATAATATTAGAATAAACCCCGTCAAGGAAAGATATGTAGGAAATATTTTTATTTTTCTCTTTTAGGCTTACTATCTCAATGAGTTCAGAAATTTGTTTGTCCTGCCCGCCGCCACCTGTATTTAAATGCTTAGCTTCGCATATATATATTCTATTCTCAAACTTAATAATTAGGTCCAACTTTTTATCCTGTTTTTTTGTTGCCAACTTGATCCCCAATCGCTTTCTAACATCCTTTATGCTGAAAATGCTAGAAAATTTTGCAACACATTTTTGCTTCTTCAAAAAATCTTCCCAACTGAATACTTCAGCAAAACCACTCTTACCTAAAATCCATAAAAGCTTATTTTCTCCGCATTTCCCTTTTTTTGCCGGAGCGTTCGAATCAATAATAGCCTGAATCCATTCTTCGGGAACCGTTTCATTTAAAACTCTTTTTTCAAAATAAAGATTTGTTATTTTTTTAAGCAAAGCAATGTCATTTTTAGCATAATCCAAAAAACTGTCGCAGGCATTTATGAAACAGGCAAATTCCGAACAATTAGAAAACTTGTTCATTATTCGCGAAAGTTCTAGAAAATATTTATCTACAACCTCCTCATTTTCATTTTTTGTTTGCAAAGTTCTGATAGTTATCAAAATATTTTTTACATCTTTTGTATTTGAAATATACTCTCCGAGATGCAGATTCTTTTCATCAAATACATAAAACTTATCCAGAATCTTTTCTGGATTATTTTTAGAAACATCAAAGTAAAACAGATTGTCTTGCGATTTTTTCATTATAAATATAATTTAAAAATTTATATGCCATATCAAAAGATATTCTTTTCCTATTGTTATCCCTAAAATTAGTTAGAAAAAAAGAAAAATACTTATTTCTTTCCCTATTGAGTTGTCGGTTAAACTCATTCATAAGCTCTACTTGTTCGCTTACGGGCAACTCTTTTTCAAAAATAAGATGAGCCATATTACGAGATGTATTTTTACCTACCAATCCCACAATATCATAATTTCTTATATCTTCAAGCTGAATTTTTTTTCCATTTTTACTATCTATGGCCCTTAGAAATATAATATTTTTTTCCATTTTCTCTTTAAATGTTTTACTCACTGGATAGTTTATCTTATCCTTGATATTTTGCAGGGCCATTTCTATTTTATATTCACCCGATTCAAGATAATTTTCGGTTAAACGATATATGCCTAATTGATTTCTAGTTTTAGCAACCCTATTAACAAAATCTCCGCCAAACTGCCAATTAAATCTTTTCTCTAATATCAAATCGATATTTTCCCGACCAGGAAATATGGTTGCCGATATTTTATTGATGCTCGCCGGCTTTTCCTTTTTTTTAAAATAGAATGAAATCACATTGTAGGTCGTATCATCAAAAACTTGCTCAGAAAAAATATTCAATTTTATAATCTCAAACTTATCAAAAAATAAACTCCTTATTCTATGTGAGTTCTCCGCACAAAGAAAATTTAACGGCACTACAATAATTCCCTCCTCGCAGTTTAAAATTGAAAAAATCGATGCTTGATATAAATCTTCAAAAATAACGTTTTTTCCAGAAAAATATTTTTCTTTTATTTCTTTGTAAGCTTTATTTTTATGCAGATATGGAGGATTAGTAATTATAAATTTGTATTTTTTAGAATTTATTATACTGTCGTTATAAAAAACCGCCTTATTATCTATATATTTTGGATCTACATCATATCCAATTATTTTTTCAACTCCGTTCCTTTTAGCCCATTCTATCAAATCCTTATTTCCTGCAAATGGATCGACCGCTGTTTTATTTTTTATAAATTGAGAAAAACTATTCAGTATATAATCTGAATTTTTAGTAAAAAATTGGCCATTTTGTTTTTTATCTATCATACTTTTTATTTAGCATACCACAGAATCTTTTGGACACCAATAATGAAAATAGATTAGTTTTACAATTTCGCTTGTTGCAAAATAGCATCCGATAAGGAAAAACACTATCAACAAAGGCATAATTGGCGGAGTGACAAAATGGAACCAGTTTTGCCCAAAATTCAAAAATGGCAGGGCCACAATAAATATTCCGTCTATTATAGTAAAGAAAAACAGCCAAAAACTTGGCCTTATTGCTTTCCAAAATTTGCCGCGAGTCCTGATTATGAATATCAATAAAATTTCAGTCAAAATACTTTCAATAAACCACAATGTTTGAATTACTGCAGGCGCCTGCCTGAAAAAAATTGCAAAAAATATAAAATCAAAAACCGTGCTAACCAGGGCCAATGAAATTATTAACGGCAAAACATTATGCAGTTGGCACATTTTCGGCTTTTTTAATTCCTCTATATCAATTGAATCTGTTGCAACAAAAATTAGCGGCAAATCTGATAAAAGATTTCCCAGTAAAATTTGTACGGGCAACATCGGTAAAAAATTTATAAATAAAGAGATGGCGGCAATTGAATAAAAATTTCCGAAATTGCTTGCCAGCGCGCATTTTATATACTTGTTGATATTAGAAAAAATGGCTCGACCGTCCTTAATGCCGTTAACAATGACCCGCAAATCTTTACGTAGAAGAACAACATCCGATGCCTCTCTGGCGATGTCTGATGCCTCCAGCACAGCAATGCCCACGTTAGCTGTTTTTAGGGCCGGCGCGTCATTGATGCCCTCACCCATAAATCCGACGGCATATTTTTTTTGCAGAGTTTTTATTATTTTATGTTTTAATTCCGGAGAAATTCTTGCAAAAACCAGCTCTCTTCCGCAGGCATCCTCAAAATCTTCCGCAGATAATTTTTCAAGCTGTTCTCCGGAAATAACGCTCTGGCTGTTTTTTATTAAACCGGTTTTTTTTGCCACATAGCCTGCCACCTGTTTTGAATCTCCCGTAATAATTTTTATAGCAACTCCTAATTTTTTTGATAATTTTATTGCTTCTTCCGCAGTGGATTTCAGCGGGTCCTCAAAAACAAAATAACCCAAAAAAGTTAACCCTCTTTCATCCGACTCTTTTATATCGTCTTTTGGATGATGAAATAACTTTAAGGTATTCCCTGCATAACGTGGCTTTATCGTGTTTAATTTTTTGTAAGCCACCGCTAAAACTCTTTTTCCATCCAACCCCTCTTTTTCCGTATCTTCCTTTAATTCGGAGGGTTTAAAATTGCCATTAAACTTTACGCAGTTTTTTAGGATATTTTCCGGCGCGCCTTTTACAATTAAAATTCTTTCTTTGTTAGGGGAGGTTTTAGACGAGGCGGACATGCTTTCAACCAAAACGGTGGATTTCATCCGCAATGAATTGAACGGACGCTCTGAAATAATAATAAATTTTTTAGATTCCCTAAAAATCTCATCGAACGCCCGTTTAAAAATTGCCGAGTCAAAAGGATTTAAAACCTTCTTTGCTTTTAAATTTTCTCCTGAACTTAAAATTCCGTATAAAAGGCATTTTTTCTTATCAGAGGTAACAATTTTTTCCAGCGAAAGTTTATTTTGCGTTAAAGTTCCGGTTTTGTCGGTACATAAAATTTCAATATTTCCCAGGTCCTCAATAGCGGATAATCTTTTGACGACAACATGCTCCTTTGCCATTTTCAGACTCCCTTGCGCCAAGGCAAATGTAACAACAGCCGGCAAAGCTTCCGGCAAAATGCTTACAATTAATGCAACGGAAAAAAGCAAAAGCTCCATAAAATCGCTCAATCCTTTTAGGGCTATATTCGCCAAAAAAACTAAAATAATCGTTACTGAGACAATTCGTAAAATCAATCTGCAAAAATAAAGAATATTTTTTTCATAAGCGCTTTTTTTATCTTCACCGGAAACTATTTTTACAATATCGCCCAAAAAAGTATCTTTTCCCGTTGCCACAACTGTGGCTTTAGCTTTGCCGGATGCAACAGAAGTCCAGGCAAAAAGAATATTTTTTGCCTTAAAAATATCTTTCTCTTCTTTTAATAATTTTTCAGAATGCTTCAAAATAGGCGCGGACTCTCCGGTCAGGACTGATTCATCCGCTAAAAAATTATGCGCCTTTATAACCCGCAGGTCAGCTGGCACAATGTCCCCGGCCTCCAGTAAAACTATGTCCCCGGGCGTCAAATACTTTTTCTCTATAAATTCCTCTGCTCCGTTTCGCACAATTTTAACTTTTTGAGGAATGAGCTTATTTAACAGAAAAACCGCCTTTTCAGCCCTGAATTCCTGAAAAAATCCGATTGCGACATTTATAATGACAAAAGCCAAAACGGCTAAGCTTTCTATTCTTTCTCCAATTAAAAAAGATATTATGACAGCCGCAAAAAGAAGATAAAAAAACGGCGATTTAAACTGCCGTATAAATATATTTACTGCGCTAATATTTCGCGCCCTTATTTCGTTTAAACCATATTTCTTTTGCCTTAAAACAGCTTCTTTCTCTGAGAGTCCTTGCTCTCTCGTTTCCAAATCATCAAAAACTTCCGCCAGGTCTAATTTAGTATATTTTGAAAAATCCATTTTTTGTATCATCGGCATCCTTTTAACTTATATTCGTTAGATCTTAATGAAAATCTCTGTTAGGAGAAATGCCATATAAATAGACAATAAAAACAGCCCCTCTTTTTTGGTGATTTTCTGGCCGGTTTTAATTACAATAAAAAAGAGCATGGCCGCAATTAACGTAAACGCTCTCGCGATTAAAAAGGGCGAGAAATCTTTTATCTCAAAAGGAGCGACTACTGCAACAATTCCCAAAACCAATGTGGAACAAATAACCACCGAACCCATTAAATCTCCCAAAACCATCCAGCCCTCCCCCTTTTTTGCCGAAACAATTGAAAAATAAGTTTCCGGAAAACAATTTCCCAATCCAACGATTAAAATTCCGACTAAAGAAAGGGAAATGCCGAGCTTATCTGAAAAAAATTGAGCCGAATTGATTACCCCGAAGGAAGCAAATAAAAGAAGCGACAAGAGAAGAATCATTTTTCCTAAATTCATAAAAAAACCGAATTTTCCTTTTATAGATTTGCCGCCACGGTCTTTTTTATAAAACTTTTTGAATCTTTCTTCTCTAGTGAATATCCAATAACTGTAAAGGAAAAAAACAAAAATTAAAATTAATCCGTCAATTCTTGATAAATTCCCGTCTAAAATCATCAATAGCGGCAATACTGCAATTAAAATAGTAAAGAGAGCGCTTCCTTGAACCAACCTGCTGTTAGCCGGCAATATTTTTTTTGTAAAAAATACGGCTATTGCGGTAACCAAGGTTAAATCAACTAAATTTCCTCCGATGATATCTCCAAATGCTATCTCTGGAAGGCCATGTAGGACAGCGTTGAGGTCAACAAACAAGTTTGGCAAAGAGGCGGCAAAAGCCATCACAAAAAAAGCGATTATGAATTCCCGCCAATGCAGATATTTTGCTATATCAACTAAAGTTTTAACTAAATGCGAGCTTAGCCACGACAGAACAAACACCGACACAATAAAAATTATAATTTGAAAAACCATTTATTTTATGAAATATATTATTTCATAAATTACTCCCAGCAAAAAAACTAACGACAAGGGATAAATTATTATTTTTTTACCGCCGATTTTTTTGTACATTAACAAAATTAAAATACCGTCTATGCCAAGTAGAATTCCTCCTATAAAAGACAGCAGGGGAACAAACGATTTTAGCCCAAGTAAAAAAAGAACCAACGGAGTAAGACAGATAATAATAAACGCCTGTTTATTTTTAATTCCCATATCATATATTAAAACTTTTTTTAAAGTAAGCCCCTGCGATATAAAAGCCGTAAAAGTTGTAACAACTCCGGCAAAAAGGGCAATTAAAAAAACGTTATTCCCCAAGAAAAATTTAAGACCGGTTAAGGCGCTTTCCGTTGTTCTTCCTCCTGTAATTCCTAAAATTAAAACGGTAAATAAAACATAAACAACTGCAGGAATCAAGGTAGAAATTATAACTATGTTTCTGATTGAATCTTTGCCTCGTCCCGAGTTAGCCAAATGATCCCCCAGCATTTCTTCCACCTCCGGAATTAAACTCGTGCCCCATAAAGCAAACATAATTGCCCCGTAGGGCAAAAATAAATTTTTCCAATCGACGACAGAGGGTGACAAAAAGATATTGCCGATTTTTATTTGCGAAAATCCTTTTACAAAAATAAATAACAAAGACAGAAACAGCAAAGTTAATGCCCAAAATTCAACCCTGGAAACTATTTTTATTCCAAGCCCTATAATAATGCTCACGGCAGTAAAATATAAAATTGCATACAAAAATATGCTTCCGCCAAAATATGGCTGAAATATACCTGCCAAAAATTCACTTCCGATTATCAAATATGCGAGCAAAACACCGAAGGCTCCAAAGGTTATTGTCACTAGAGATACCGCCTCCGCCGCCTTTCCTAAATGGTGCCCCACAAACCCTGGAAATCTTTTAAAATCCGGAGTTTTTAGGCTTATTTCAGTAAAAACTAGATGAATAATTATCACCAATAATGTCAAAACCAAAAAATATCCGAGCATTGCCCATATGCCGGATTTTAATGCAACATACGGCAAAGAAAAAATTCCCACGCCGATAATACTGCCTGATAAAGTAGCGATGGGATAAATATAATTTTTGAATAGTTCTTTGTCGAACATAGATATTCCCTTATTTTACCGTGTATCCGTATTGCCCGCAAGTGTATAAAATTTAGACAAATAATTATTTTTATGCTAAAATATTATTAAATAGAGGGCCCCATCGTCTAGCCTGGTCTAGGACATTTGCTTCTCAAGCAAGTAACACCAGTTCAAATCTGGTTGGGGCCGCCACATTTTAAATTCTTATACGTTCCGATATTTCCACAACATTCAATCCGGAAATTACTGCTACGCAAACTGCCGCCAAAACATTATATATTTTTTCATTATCAAACGGACTTTTAATCCAAAAAGGCACACAATTCCCCTTATAATTCAATTTAAAACTGATTCCGTCTTCAGTTTTCATTTGGTCTGATGCAAAAAAATCTGCCCGGTCAGAAAAACCGAAGCTCGCTTTTTTAAATTCCAGAAATTTGCAGGCTTCGCGCGATTCTAAATAATCATTATTAAAAATCAAATGAGTTTCACCTGAGGCATACCTGTTTTTTATTTTATCGATGTTGTCCTGCCAGATAAAATCAACCTCAACATCCGGGGTTAAGGTTTTTAAAATTTCTTTAATGCCGGGCATATTATTTTTTTCCGTAAAAATAATTATTTCGCTCATTGCTTTTGATTTGTATCATAATCAGGCGGAATTTGCCAGTAGTTTATTATATACTGCGCCAATTTCTTAAATACCGGGACGGCAGATAAACTGGACTTGGGAACTTTCGGGTCGTCTAATTTTACAAGTATTAAAAATTTTGGATTTAACGCCGGGCCGAAACCGATGAAGCTCTGTATTGTTTTGTTCGGTTCGTATCCTTTGCCATTTTTCAGAGGAACTTCTGCGGTGCCCGTTTTACCGGCTAAATAATAGCCGGAAATTTTAGCTCCGCTGCCATATCCTTTTTCTACAACGTTTATCATCATTGTTGCGACCTCAGAGGCGGTAATTTCTGAAACAATTTGCTCTTGCGGCGGTAATTTTGTATATGTTTCCCTCTTATCTTGAACAATTTTTTCCACTACATAAGGTTTTATTAATTTACCCTTGTTAGCAAAAATAGAAAAACCCCTTATAAGCTGCATGGGCGTGATCTCAATCCCCTGCCCGAAGGCTGCTGTGGCGTATTCAACATCAGGACCGTTTTTTAACAAATCATTTTTAGAATAAACTTCGCCCTGCAAATCAACGTCAGTTTTTCTAAAAAAACCGAGGTTATCCATATAATTTAAAAAGGTAATATGAGGAATTTTTTGTTCAACGAAAACGGCTCCAGTGTTGATTGATTTTTCTAAAACTCCAGTCATCGTCTGTTTGCCATATTTTTCCCGAGCAAAATTATAAATTGTTTCTACGCCTATTTTTACAAATCCCAAATCAGTAAAAGTTGTATCTGGCGTTATTTTCCCCTCGTTTATTCCGACCGCCATAGTAAATGGCTTCATCACAGATCCCGGCTCAAAAAGTTTTTGGAGGGCTGAATTTTGAAAAATGTCTAAATCTTTTTCCTTTGAATATTGGTTTGGATCAAACGAAGGGTAGTTTGCCAACGCTAAAACTCTTCCTGAATCTGGCTTTATAACGATAATTTGCCCGGATTCGATGTCAAGATTTTTTTTAACTTCCTTCAAAAGGGATTCTGCCTCAAATTGGATATTATAATCTATTGTCAAATAAAGATCGACTCCGTCTAAGGAGCCATGTCTGTCTTGAGAAAAAACCAAATCTAACCCCCTTTTTTCTTCCTTAATTCCTGATTTTCCTCTTAAATCAGAGTCGTAATATCCTTCAAGGCCATACTGTCCGGTCCCGTCTCCGCCCATAAATCCCACAACTTGGGCCGCTAAATTTTCTTGTGGATAATATCTTGCCGGCGTCCTTTCCCAATATAATCCTTTTAGATTTAAACTTTTAATTTTATCAACATCCTCCTGAGCCAGCCCTCTTTTTATAATTGTATAAGACGTTCGCCCCTCTAATTTTGCGAGCACAGACTCTTTTGTTTCGCTGATATTCTTCGCCAAATTTTCTGCAAAAATTTCCTCATTTTCAATCTCGTTTGGCATTGCGGAAATAACGAAAGAATCTTTATCTATCGCTAAACTTTTTGTTTCTCCGGTTCCAGACCCGCCTTTGCTCTCCTGGCTATTTACAAAAAAAATCTGGCCCCGAGAGCCATTTATTTCCTGAAACCCTGCCTGCTGGCCAAGCGCCTGCGCTTGATAAAATTTATGGTTTAATATCTGGAGATAAAATAAGCGGGCGATACAGCCGGCTCCAAAAATAAGAACTATGATTAAGATAATATTAAGCCGCCAATTTTTCATTTAAACGCGGCGCTAATCTATAAATGCCAGCATATTTTATTTTGCGCCCAAAGCTACGGAAGTGTCTAAAATTTTAATATATTTTACAGACGTTGTTTTCTCAAAATTTAGTTCTTGAGTTTTTTGCTCAACCGACCCCAAAAAACCTGTCTTTGCGAAACTTACTTCCAGGTTTCTGTTTTCCTGTGAAAGAGTATCTATTTGCTTATCATAGTTTTTAATTAGGTATGTTCCTCCAGTAAGCTCATTTATTAAAAATGCATAAATAATTAACAATGAGCAAGCCGCCAAAAAACCCGCCGTGCAAACCATTTTCCAGTTAATGCCGAGCCAAGATGAATAGGATAACGTTAGTGTTGTCATATTTTTTAATTTTTTATAGCGGCGCGTAATTTTGCAGACCTAGAACGAGAATTTTTCCTTAATTCCTCAAAATCTGCTGTTATCGGGCTTTTGGTTAATATTTTTATGTTTCTCTCTTTTTCCTTATTTTTTAAAAAATTTTTAACAAGCCTATCCTCCAAAGAATGAAAAGAAATTATTGCCAATCTTCCCTGAGGCTCTAAAATTGAAACTATTTTAGGAAGAACTTTCTCTAAATTATTTAATTCGCCGTTTACCGCAATCCTTAATGCCTGAAACGTCCTTGTCGCGCAATGAATTCTGTTGTTTTGAAATTTTGCAGGAATCGCTTTTTTTATAATATCTGTAAGCTGAAACGTACTTTCAATTCTTTTGCTTTTTCTTTCTTCTGTAATTTTTTTTGCAACTTGTTTTGCGAAACGTTCCTCTCCGTATTCTTCTAAAATCTTTTTTATTTGTTCTTCTTGCCAGTCGTTAATAATTATTTCTGCTGTCAAATCGGAAATGTTATTATATCTCATATCCAGCGGTTGGTCTTTTTGAAAAGAAAACCCTCTGGTCGATTCCAACTGCGCGGATGACATTCCAAGATCCAACAGTATCCCGTTAACGGGTTCAAAACTATTTTTTTCAACAATATCTTTCAGGTTACCGTACGAATCGTTTACTAAAATCGCTCTTTCCTTAAATTTTGCTAAATTTAATTTACAGTTATTAATTTGATTCTGGTCTAAATCAATTCCCAAAACTTTCCCATTCAGCCCGGTTTTTTCTAAAATAACTTCAGCATGCCCGCCCTCGCCTACCGTGCAATCAATAAAATTTTCGTTTGGCTTTGGACTTAAATACTCTAAAACTTCTTTTACTAAAACCGGTTTGTGAATCATTTAAATTCCAAGTGATCCTAATTTTGAAACAATTTCTTCAATTCCCTTCTCCGCTTCTTTATTGTAAACATCCCACTTTTCAGAATCCCAAATTTCTAACCTATTTGACAATCCGCAAATAACCACATCTTTTTTCAAACCGCCATAGTTTTTTAAATAGTCGGGAACAAGTATTCTGCCCAGCTTATCTAAAACAACCTCCGTTGCGCTGGCAAGTATAGACCTCGTAAAAGACCTGGCTTCTGTCTGCGCAAGAGACAAGTTGCCTAATTTACCAGAGAAAACCTCCCACTCTTTCTGCGTGTAAATAACCAGGCATTTTTCAATACCTTTTGTAATTATAACTTTGTCGCCCAGCTCGCCTCTGAATTTTGCTGGAAGAGCCAAGCGCTTCTTATTATCAATTGTGTGTTTATATTGGCCTATCAACATATTTCACAGGTTTATTGAGTTTTCCCACAGTTATCCACTTACTTCCACTTCATATTATTTATACTCCACTTTATAGGGTACAGTCAACACCATTAAGTTTTTACCAAATTTAGTCGTAAATAGGCTTTTTTATCCACTATTTATGCACAGTTGTAAAATTGGATTTTAGTAACAAACCAAAAAACGGCTGAATCAGCCACTTCCCCCACTTTGTTTTAAACCACACCCGCGCACAGGTGCACGGGTGCGCGGAAATATCGCGCAATATAAAAGCCCTGCGATTGAAGTCGCAAGGCCTGAGCGAAGTTTGGATATATCGGTATTCGCCATACCGATAAATGCAGGGTGATGTTTATACAAACACAATAGAGGGCTTTTTCTCGCAGTTTAAGAGATCTATTGATGGGACTTACCACGAAACACTTGCAGTCTTATGTAGACCAGTTTTCTTTTCATTATAACCACCGCTTCTCTCCTTTTTATGAATTGTTGGGTCGTCTGTGCGGACAGCGCGATTTAGGAGGTCAAAGAATTGCGATTTCTCAGGAGGTAAAGGTTTCATAAATATTAGTTTAAGTTTTCTAATTCTTCTTTAACCAAACTTGATTCAGAATTAATCTTTAATTTTAACTTTTCAATAAGATCTTTTCTTTTTTTGATATTATCAGCTATCTTATTTTGTTGTTTTAATGATATATCTGGCAAAAGTATTTCTTTCAATTCTATCAAGTTAAAACCTGGTTGAGCAGATTTTTCAGAGTATCGTTCTAATTGGCTATAAACCAAAGGTGAATTAATTAATTCTGCTATAAAATACGGATTTGCTTTTTTAGGGTCAACACTAATTTTACAACAGCTCGCTGTAATATTTGCCTCTTTAAGAAGATAATCAGGAAATAAACAAGCTTTTCCAAAAGTAGCTCCCGTTTTTGCAATAATAATATCATCTTTTTTTATCCTACTTCTAAGTAGTTCGCTGTGTTTTTCTTTAGATATGTATATTAAATCAGATTTTAAAAATTCATTTAAACCAATATTTTTAACACGAATAACTGGGATTCCATTTTCTTTATAATCCGATACATGTAATTGAGTGCCAAATGGACCATCTACAATAGCATACTTCTCTTTTTTCAATATGTCTTGAAATTTTATAAATTTTGATTTTTTAATCTTTCTTAATAAACTTAAATATTTTGGTTTATAGAAATTAACTGACAGTAATTCTCCGTCGTTTCTTTTCACTATATAATAATTATCGTTATTGAAGTTCTCTTTTCCTTTCAGCTTAAACTCTCTATAATACCACGAGGCATTAGGAAAATAATCCGCATCGGGTCTATTATTAGCATCAAAACTGATTTTATCCACTCTCCCCATAAATATTTTGTAATCAAAAGATTTAGGCTTTTTATGTGTTATAAAAACTAAACTCGTTTTGATTCCTGCTGTTCCCGATGGTTTAAAAGCGTGGCTTGGCATTTTAAAAATAGCATCTATTGTTGTGTTTTGGTCAATCCAATCTCTCACATATTTAAAAGTAGTATTCATTAATATACTTTCTGGCAAAACAATGCCTATTTTTCCACCCTCTTTTGCTAATTTAACACACCTTTCTAAAAATAAAATTTCTGATTGTTGGTTATTCCTATTAATTCCCAAATCAAATTTATCCAAAATTTCTTTATTGTCAATTTTTGCTCCGAAAGGTGGGTTTGTAATTACTATGTCAAACATTCCTTCTTTTATGTCAGCGTGATTAAGTAATCCATCTCCTCTATATATTTTAGTTCTTCCATCTCCGTGTAAATACATGTTGGTTTTACAGGCAATTTCTAAACGTGGATTTATTTCTACTCCATATAAATATTCAGATGACAGTTTAATTTCTTCCTGCTTTTTTTTATCATGAGTAAAATTGCTACTTTTGATACTCGCCAATAATCTTTTATAAGAAAAAACTAAAAATCCGCCACTTCCAAAGGCTGGGTCAACAATAAGATTACCTATTTGGGGATCAACTATTTCTAACATAAATTCTTTAATCCTATCTGGCGTAAAGAATTGACCCAATCCCTCCCCCCTAAAAATAGAAGGTAAAAAAGATTCATAAGCTAATCCGATTAAATCATCTTTGGTGGTGGACAATGCTCTTTTTTCTAAAATTCCCACTATTAAAAAAATAGTTTTTTCGCTTAATTTTATTTTTTCGTCTTTATCAAAGATATGATTTTCAGAAGGGAAATCATTATTAGCGTCTTGGAAAAGCTTGTTTATTTTATTTACAGGGTCATCTTTTATAAAATTTTGGTTAAAATTATTGGATTTTCTTTTTTCATCTTGGAGTTTTGCAAAGATAATTTTATTAACCTCGTCAAAACTGCTTATTGGGTCTAATCCGTCATTACCTCTTATTATGTCATGACATTTATTAAGTGCGTCCCTAATCTCTTGAACATTTTTATATCCCTCTATTATAAATCTACCCGCTTCTTCTATCTCTTCTTTGCTTATTTTTATTTCCGACAAAAAAGATATTAATTCTGCTTTTTTGGGTATTTCTGGTATCTGTAGTTTAGTTTTTACATTATATATTTTTGTTGATATACCATTGGTTACAACTGCAATCGGCACTATTCTTTCATATTGCCTCGCATAGGAAATCGCCTGTTCTTTGTGTATTTCGTCTAATTGGATACCTGGCTTTTTTACCTCTACAATTATGATTGGAATTTGTCCCTCTTTTATGAGCAAATCAGCATACACAGTTTTTGATTGTCTCCCCAAAAAAGCTTTTATTGGAACATTCAAAAATATCTGGTTATCTCTATAACCTAATTTTTTAAAATAAGGAATAACAATTTTAGCCTTTACATCTTCTTCGGAGTGCAATTCTTTTAATTTTTCCAAATTATTGTCTTTTATATTTTCCATATATCTTATTATAACAGAAAAAATCAATTACCAACAGAGCATAGGGAAGTATAAAAAATAACTACTTTTTACCTGTCAATTATTAAAACCTAAAAACCCTAAAAATTGGTGTTTTATCCCTTACTTGCAGTTATGGGATAGTCATCATTGTCGCACACTAACTAAAACAGTTTACGATAGTGAATATCGCCTTATTATTCAACAGGATTAATAATTATTTCAAAAGTTTCAGGATCAATTTTTATTTTATCGCCTTTTTGAAGTTTATCAGAAATTATAACCTCGGCCACCTTACTTTCAACCTTGTCCTGAATAACTCTGCGCATTTCTCTTGCGCCAAACTCCGGCTTATATGAAAGTTCAACGATCTTTTCCATTAACGATTCTGTAATCTCAAAATCAATTTCTTTTTCTTTGAGATTATTTTTTAAACTTCCGAGCATTAATTGAGCAATCGCTAAAAGATTTTCTTTTGTCAGGGGATGAAAAATTACCGTAGCATCAAACCGATTTATAAGTTCTGGTTTAAAAATCCTTTTTTCAAAAAGTTCGTCTAAAAGATTCTGTTTTTCTATCGCTCTGCCGAATTCAACCTCCTTAAAAATAGTTTCGGCGGCGGCGTTTGATGTGCATATAATTATTGTATTTGCAAAAATAACTTTTCTCCCCTGTCCATCTGTAATATATCCTTCGTCAAAAACCTGTAAAAATAAATTTAAGATATTGGGGTGCGCTTTTTCAATTTCATCTAATAATATCAGCGAAAAAGGATTTTCTCTAACGGGCGTTGTTAAAAGTCCCTGCTGTTCTAAGGGAGATACGGCTCCGATCAGACGCGCAATATCAGAAATTTGCTGAAACTCCGACATATCAATCCTTATTGTTTTGTCTTCTGACCCGAAGTAAATTTGCGACAACGCTTTTGAGGTTTCAGTTTTTCCCACACCGGTGGGCCCTAAAAACAAAAAAACTCCCATCGGACGTTTCTTTGAAGCCAAACCCGCCCTCGCCCTTCTCATTGCAGTTGAAATTTCTTTTACGGCTTCTTCCTGATTAATTATTCTCTGGTGAATTAAATTTTCCAAATTCAGCAAAACTTCTTTTTCCTTAAATTCCATTTTACCGACCGGTATTTCCGTTTTATCAGATATAATTTTAGCAACATGATGGGGCAAAACTATTTTTTCCTTCTGCGCCAAAACATAAATTACCACCTCGTCTAAAATATCCAGCGCTTTTTTAGGAAACGGAACGCTTGGAAAATAACGCCCGGTCAAATTGACTATTTCTCGTATTGATGGATACAGTATTAAAATTTTGTGTTTTTGTTCAAGTTCTAAAGTAAAATTTTGCAAAATCCTGATTGTTTCCTGCTCTGAAACTTCGGGGACCTCAATTTTTCTGAAATACTGCAGGAAAAAAGAATTTTGTTCAATTTTCTGGTGAAGCCCGTCATAGGTTGTAATTCCTACAAATTGAAAATTTTTCATAGACAGATATTTTGACAAAATTGCGGTTATATCAATTGACCCGGGTCGTGGAGATTTCTCTAATACAAAATTTTGGAGCTCGTCAATAACTAAAATAACGTTTCCCGAAATCAACACTTCCTGAAAAATTTTGTCCAAAATAGTCTCCAATTTTTCAAAATCCTGGATTCCGGCAAGCAAAGAAACCATATCAAGTTCAACAACCCTTTTGTTATTTAACTCAGGCAAATTTGTCCCCAAATAGCATCTTTGGGCTATTGCCTGCGCAATGCTTTTTCTTCCAACGCCCGGATCTCCAACCAGCAAAACATTGCTCAAATTATCCATGGCTAAAATAATTTCCGCCTGCTCTATTTCTTTTTTATTTCCGATAACTTCCTTAAATGTCCACCTTGAAACAATGTTTCTCCAGTCAACGGAATATCTGTCCAATGTTACGGTGTAACCGGATGCCCAATCTTTTCCCAAAGATCCATTTTTTGATAAATTCTCGTAAGTCCAGAATTTTTTATGCTGTAAAATAGCATTTTCCACAGAATCGAGCCACAGGGTTATATTTTCGATGTCTTTTTCTTTTAGGTCAGCTGAAACCAAAACCTTTTTAAAAAATTCGTCATGTCGGGCGAGGGCAATTAAAATTTCTTTTTCACCGATAGACTCGCGTCCCCTTTCTACGCAAATTTTTGCGGCTTCTAGAATTATATTTTTAAAATCACCGGAGAAATTTTCTTCAGCATTACCCTGCCTTTGAATTTTTTCCAGAAAATTCTGGGAGTCTTCCTGAAGTTTTCTTACATTTAACCCGAGTCTGTAGGAAATCGTTTTGGTCTCTTTTCCGTTTCTTATTGCAGAATAAAACAGCGATGTTGAATTAATTTCATAAATTTTTCTTCGCCTGCAAAACTTTACCGCCCCTTCAACTATTTTGCATGCCTCAAAACTTAAAAAATCGGCGAAATTATAACCTTCGGGAGCAAAAACAGCATCAGACAATTCCGCATCAATTTCCCGCAAATTGTCAGATTTAAGTTTTAAATTTGAAAATAATGATAATTCCCAGAACAATAAAAAAAGTGCGAGGAAGATAATTGACATCCGCAAGGCAAAAATACCGGAGAAAAGGTCAAGCAGAGAAAGCAATAGAAAAAAAGCGGAAAAAATGAACAGGCAAAAAAATATTTTCCAAAAAATTCCGGCGAACCTAAAAACAAAAAACTTTTCTGTTTTTACTGCTCTAAACA
>Ga0156247_154_pt2 | contig 19119 bp, 21 predicted proteins | sample RifCSPlowO2_12_FD_107894 | JGI IMG/M metagenome (GOLD analysis project Ga0156247, IMG submission 107894) | Candidatus Staskawiczbacteria bacterium RIFCSPLOWO2_12_FULL_37_15 | reverse complement strand
ATGCGGCTGAAAAACGCACCAGATTTTATTTTCTGAAAATTTTTCCTTTGCGGCGTTTAACGTTGCCTTGATTTCATTCGGGTGGTGAGCATAATCAGAAATTACCGTAATATCTTTTTCTCCAACTTTTCCTTGTTTTATTTCAAATCTTCGCCATGTTCCCTTAAATTCTGAAAGCGCTTTGAATGTTATTTCGTCTTTAATTTTTAAAATTCTTGCAACAATTAAGGCAGCCAAGCCGTTTGAAACATTGTGCATTCCTGGCACCCTCAAAATCTTTTTTAATTTACCCGCTTCTTTTTGTTTTACAGAATACCCCATTGATTTGAATTTATTTTTACGGACTTTTGGGGGATATTTATCATCTATGTTAAAAGCCAGAAAACCATCTGCCGAAAGTCGCGCAATAAAATTTTTAAATGCTTTTTTTACATTGGCAAAGGTTTTAAAATAATCCAGATGTTCTTTATCAATGTTTGTCACCACAATTATTTTGGGCTCATAATTTAAAAAAGACGAATCATACTCGCATGCCTCAATAACTAAATATTTTGAATGCCCGGCTCTAAAATTGCTGTTTCCAAACTCCTTTAGTTTTGTGCCTACGATAACTGTTGGATCCAGCCCGGCCTTAATTAGAACCAAAGCAGTCATCGCTGTTGTAGTACTTTTTCCATGCGAGCCAGAAACAGCAATTGTATAATATTCTTTTGTCAGCTCACCCAAAGCTTCAGGGTAACTTAACGTTTTTATTCCGAATTCTTTTGCTTTTTTATATTCTAAATTATCTGGCTTTACCGCCGGACTATGGATTATTAAATTAAAATTTGGGTTTATATTTTCCACCGAGTTTCCAATAAAAATTTTGACGCCTTTTTTTTGCAAAAATTCCGTAATTTCTGAAACAGCCAAATCAGACCCCGAAATTTGGTGGCCTTTTGCCAAATAATACTGCGCTAACGCCGATACCCCTATTCCCCCAATTCCTATAAAATGTATTTTCATTGTTATTTATTTAAAGTGATTTTCACAAACGAAAAAACATTCCAACATTCTCAAGAATGTTGGAATGTTGTAATAAATTTAGTAATTATTTCTCCGTATGGCGACAGTGTGTGGACAACTGTTCTGCCATGATAATTTTTGTTTAATAAGCCAGCTTGCGCCAAGCGACGAGTATGTTCTGAAATTGTTTTAAAATTACAATTTAATGCCTCTGCAATATTATCTACAGTAATTCCACTGCTTTGAGAAACTAAAAGTAAAATATCAATGCGATGATAATTGGCTATGCCCTTAAAATGTCTTTCTAATTGTTTCGCGGTTTTAATTTTTATATCTTTTTTGTCCATATCTTTTTATTTTTATTTATCTTACCACGATATTCCAACATTCTTGAGAATGTTGGAATGTTATTATTAAACACTATCTCGTAATAAAATTATTCGCCTAATTGATGCGATTCTAAAATTGTATAGACTGGGCCGCCGCGTTTTAGTTCTGACTCCATAACTTCAATTGACTCAACGGGCACAATAAAATCAATGTCTTCATTTACTTCCGGCCGTTCTTCTGGTTCAATTTTTCTAAATTCCCATTCCGAAATTCTTGCCAGAGTAATGTGCGGCATAAAACCCCTACCCAATTCCGGCCTATAGCGTACTTTTTCCAGCAGATATTCCCGCAAATCTTTTTTAAGATCTCGGAGCTCCTCAGATTTTTCTCCTTCTGCCCAAATCATTTTTGGAGGCATTTTTCCCAGGGGCCCATAAATTACCCGGCTTAAATTTATTGAAAAGGATGCGTGTTTGGTTGCGGCCTCTTTTACAACTAAACATATTTCTCCTAGCTCCTCATCGGTTAAATTACCCAAAAACTCTAAAGTAATATGTAGATTATCTTTGTTTGTCCATTTTGCCGGTAACTGCTCCCATTTTTTTTGATACTTACTTAATTCCTTTTTTATATCTTCCGGCAAATTTATCGCAATAAAAATTCTGTGTCTTTTTTGCATATAGTTTATTATAGCAAAATAATAACAAATTTTCACTATTGACATGCCTGAGAAAAATGTGCATAATTGCTTTAGAATTAGTTCACGAACAATTTGAATCCCAGAAACACAAATACGGAGGGAGAAAAACGTGGCGCGACAACTGGCGTTCGACGATTATGTAGTTCTCAACCCAGAATACTTCAAAACGCTGAACGAGAGGTTGAGGGAACGTTTCGCTGGCACTCTGTTTGTCAGGCTTGTGAGAGGCGCGGTGGCATGTCTCTCTAACGGGCGGGACCTGTTTGCCTGCCACGTAAGCAACATCCAGCCGGTTGGCACTCCGCCCGCACGCCGAAGCGAAATCCTGCGATGATGTCCGTCGAATAGGTATCGTTCTGAACAAAAAAAATGGAACGATGCGGCCCGACCCAATGAGGTTCGGGCTGTTTTTTTGAAAAAAATCTGAAAAATGGTAGTATCTAATAATGAACACAAATAAAGAAATTTCAAAAATTTTTAGGGAAATGGCTGAACTTCTTGACATCAATGGAGAAAAAATCACCCAAAGAATTAATGCTTACAGAAAAGCGGCTTTGTATTTGGAAACTCTGCAAACTGATGTATCGGAAATTTACCTTTCGGCAAGTTCAGGACAGACAAAAAAATGGCAAGTATTTTTAGCGCCAAAAATAATTGGAGATAAAAATGCAAAAAAAATTGAGGAATATATTAACAAAGGGAAAATTAAAGATTTTGAGGAGTTAAGGGAGGAAACTGCCATTCGACAGATTATAACCCACTTTTTCCAGTCAAAGGGACTGGGGTTGCAGGAATTGAAGGAAAATGCTAAAAAGAGAAAGATAATATACTCTCGGTTTACGAAGCCCGCAAAGCAATTACTAGAATTAGCCGGTTCTGTTGAAAAAGCGAAGGAAGCCATTGATAAGGTGGCCGGCTGGGCTAACACCAGAAAATTAGATTACGCTATTGAAACTGTTTTTAAAAAATGGCTGGAATTAGACAGATTAAAGCCGAAAGAAATAGTCAAAAAACCATTTTACAAAGGAGACCCGATGATTTGGTCTGAAACAAAGAAAAAATGGTTTGTTATTTCCAAATACGGCGAATGGCTGGAATATGCCGGAAAAAAAGAGGAAATAGAGTGGAAAATCATCGAGTAAAAAGTTATCAGGTTATAAAGTTTATCAAGTTAAAAAAACTTTATAACTTTACAAACTTTATAACACTCAACTACTATGCTTACACATACAGATTTAAAAAAGGGAGTACAATTCATTTATGAAGACCAGCCTTGGGAGGTTTTAGATGCTCAACTGTTAAAAATGGCTCAAAGACGTCCGGTTGTTCAAAGCAAAATAAAAAATCTTTCAGACGGCCGGGTTCAGGAAAAAAATTTTCAGCAAGGCGATATTTTTAAAGAAACGGAATTAGAAAAAAAAGATATAAAATTTTTATATCAAAGCAAGGGCCAATATTTTTTCTGCGAAATAAACGACCCTTCAAAAAGATTTTTTTTCACTGAAGCCCAAATCGGGAATCAAGCAAAATATTTACGGCCGAACGAAATTGTAACCGGCATTGTTTTTGATGGAAAAATAATTAACTTCAAACTGCCGATAAAAATTCAGATTAAAATTAAAGAGTCGGCCCCCGGAGTTAAGGGCGACAGAGCACAAGGCGGAACAAAATCAGCGACTTTAGAATCTGGCGCAAAAATTCAAGTTCCCTTGTTTGTTGAAGAGGGCGATACAATTGAGGTAAACACAGAAACCGAAGAATACGTTAGGAGAATTTAGTTATCATATTGTTAAGCGGTTTTTTGTTTCCTCGTATTTCACTTCAGCGGGGTCGGGGGTACTGGCGGCAAAGGCGCTACCGAGGACGTTTCCACAAATGAACGTTGAGTTATTCCATGCTCCACTGTTACTTTTGGCTTGCCGTATTTTAGTTTTGATATTTTTTTAATTGCATCTACAATTTCTGGCTTTCCCTTTTTCTTCGGCATAATTTCCATTTTAAACGGAGTTGATGTTTTGTTATTCAACATCATCTTTATAATCAAATTAAAGTTGTCCAGGTTTACCAAATCAAACCTTGAAAATCCCGGCTCAAATTGTTTTTCTAAAAATTCCGCGTCTTCAGCGCCAATTCTGAACGCCCCGATTGTGCCGACGTTTCCTAAAACAGCATTTTTAATTTGGTCTGTCAACTGCGGAATATATTGGTGCGCCATTATTAGGTTTAATTTGTATTTTCTGGCTTCAGACAAAATTGTAGCCACGCTGTCTGTCGTAAAATTTTGGAATTCGTCAACATATAGATAAAAATCTTTTCTCTGGTCTTCGGCTATCCTTGCTCTTCGCATTGCCGCCATCTGCATTTTTGAAACTAAAATTAGGCCCAACAATGAACTGTTGACCTCTCCGGTCAGGCCCTTTGATAAATTAGCCAAAAATATTTTCTTTTCATCCATTATTTTTGCCAAATCAAAACCGGAACGCGATTGCCCGATAATATTTCTCATCATTTCGTTTTCAATAAATCTGCCCACTTTTGAAACAACATATCCTAACATATCAGACCTGGTGTTGCCGGTTGTTGCCGCCCATTCTTTCAGCCAAAAATTACGGACAATAGGGTCTGTGACGTTTTTTAATTTTTCCTGCAAAAATGCCGGGTCGGTAAACATTTTTGGAATTTCAACCAGGGTGCCGGGATTATTTTGGTCTGCCATTAATGCCAGCATGGCGTTCCTCATATAGTGCTCAAACATCGGACCGATAATTTCCGGGGGAAATAATTTGTAAAAAATGGCTATCATCTCCTGCACCGCAAAATCCTTTTGCTCTGGAGTGTCATATTCCAACATATTTAATCCGCTTGGCCGCTCCATATCAAACGGTTCAAATAAGACAACATCGTCAACCCTTTCCTTTGGAATATAGCTTAAGGTGTCATCAATTAAATCTCCGTGCGGATCAATAACGGCCACGCCTTCTCCATTTTCAATATCCTGCCTTATCATTTCCTTCAACAATGTAGATTTTCCAGTGCCGGTTTGTCCTATAATATAAAAATGTCTTCGCCTGTCGTCCTTTGTCGCAAAATAAACTTCTTTTTCTTCGCCACGAAATGCAACTTTTCCGATTAAATTGACTCCTGTTTCTGGCAAATCAGACGGCGGCGCGGCAACCCCTGACTTTGCGGCTTTAATATATGGCGTCTCAATATAATGAGTTGGAAAATGATAAATGCTTGCCAATTCCTCTAAATTTAAAATGTTTGCCTGTTTTGGATTAAAATTTCTGAAGCTGTAATCGTAAATTAATTTTTTTAATTCTTTTTTGTAAACTTCCTTCGGTTCTAAACTGTTTATCGCAGACAAAGAAAACTGATTAAAGGCGCCTATTAAATGATTTAAAATTTCTTCGGCTCTGCCCAACGTCTGGGCTGACGACACTACTCTTATGTTTACTTCAAAGGGCTGTTTTTGGATTTTATTTTGTATTGCTTCATAACTTTTTTGGTCAATTTGCGTTTCTTTCTTTTTACTCGGGTCAAGAGAATCTTTTTTTACATCTTCTGCTGATTTATTTATAAAAATTTCAAAAATAAATTCTAATATTTTTTTGAGCCAGGATGAATCAAAATCAGAAACCGCTTCCCTTATTTGATTTCCCTCTCTTATTTTTGTTAAAACTTTTTCGCCTTTTTTCCTGAAATTTAATCTTGATAACGGCCTGATAACCACCTGCACTGCCGCCCCTTCGTTTGCGGAAATTTTGCTTAAATTATTTGTTATCGTAGAAATCGGATCCTTTTCCAATGTTTGATATGTGCTTATTGGAAAAAGGGGGTTTTCACTTAACATCAAGTAAGCCGCGGCAGACGCGCCCTGGGGCTCAAAAATAGTGTAATCCTGCGGGATTTTTTCTACAATAGCGCGCGGATAAACTCCCTGCACGTGTTTCTCAAAAGCGGTTTCCAGATATTTTGGCACCGAAACATAAAAAGAGATATCCGAACTTCCTATCTGCGAAGCTATTTCCAGAGCTATTGACGGAGGCTCCTGAAAAATTCTCGGCTTTTTTAAATACAAAAAATTTGCCAAAACCTGTTCCATGCCCGCTATCATCACCTTCTCCTCCTTTTGCATCTCGCCCTCTTTTTTTGCTTCATTTTTTGGCATCAACACAATAAAAAGGACAGTTTCTAAACTGCCGAAAACCGCTGATTTTTCTTTTACCTCAGAATTAACGGCCAAAACAAACCCCAATAAAAATAAAAGAAAAACTAAAATAAGTCCGAAAATAATAATAGACATTTAATTTACCTTGTAAATTTTTTATAATATCCTTCTTTTGCCAATAAGTCGTGGAAGGTATCTAAAATATATGGATCGTTCATTTTTTTTGCAACCGCCAATGCAAAAGTTAATCCTCTTTGCTGGGCAATTTCCAATAAGTGCTCTAACATTTTGTCTGCGGCTAATGCTCCTATTTTTTTTGCCTTGTCTTCCGCTTCTTTTTTCAGCTCCGGGTTCTGATCCATTAACTCTATTTCTCTTCTTAACTCCTCTTTTATCATCTCTATTTCGGGCCCTGACATCTCTGTTTTTTCCGCAACGGCTTCTCGTTTCTCGCCAGGAAGCCCTGCTCCTTGTTCGGGCGGACTGATCTCCTGTTTCCCGACTTCTTCTTTTTTATTTGCATCAACCATAAAATTATTTTTTATTGCGTTACTATTAAATCTATTAAAGCCGTATCTTTCTTGTCAGAAGGATATTCGTTCCCAACCTTTTTTAAGGATATAACCTGTATTTTCAAACCCTTTGAAATTCTAGAAACCTCGTATATTTTTACGCATGGCGCAGGCTCAAACTCCGGCTTTAACAATGCCCCGCATAAATTAGGGTCAGGCAACCAAGAGTCAATGTTATATTGCAGAGGCACAAAATTTCTTCCGTCTGAATCTACAATGTCTCCCACATTCCAAACCTGCTCTTTAATATTTACCAGTCCTTTATTTTGGGCGCCTATGGTTACCTTAATAAATTTTTCTGTTGTAGTTAAATCTTTTTGCCAACTGGAATTTCTGCTCTCCGTTCCTTTCAAAACGTTTCCCATATCGCGCGCCTGCATAAATATAAATTTTATGTCGCCCAATGATTGCTCGTAAGCAGGTTGCGAAACTGTGGGCTCGTTAGTAACAGGTTTTGGCGGTTTTTCTGCGGCGCGCATTACCAAATAAGTAATTACTATCGCCACAAGGATAATTATTGCCAAAACCAAAAGCAGTCTTGAAGCCTGCCCAGTTTCTTTGTCATTAATTTTAAACATAATCTTCAAAAATAATAATATTACTTAATTTTACTACCGCCATTTTAAAATGCAACCTACTCATATCTCAAGGCTTCAATTGGATCCAATTTTGCCGCTGACCTTGCCGGAAAAACGCCAAATCCTATTCCAATGGCTCCGGAAACCGAAACCGCAATAATTATCGCGTAAAGCGGAACGTTGAATATCCATGATAATCCAGAGGCTACCGCAATAATTGAAACCACCCAGCTCAATACAGCGCCCAATATAATCCCAATTACTCCGCCTAAAACCGTAACTAAAACCGACTCGACCAAAAACTCGCTTAAAATATCGGCGTTTTTTGCGCCCAAAGCTTTTTTCAAACCAATTTCCGCGGTGCGTTCGGTAACCACCACATACATAATATTCATAATTCCAACTCCTCCAACAATTAAAGAAATTGCGGCAATTGAAATCAATAAAATAGTTATGCCGTTGAAAATTGTGTTAAAAATATCCAATGCCTGAGCCTCCGTCGTTACGGTAAAATCGTCTCTATCAGGATTTGTGATGTTGTGGCTCTGCCGCATAACCTGGCGAATTTGTTCGGCTGTTGCGTCTGCCAGCCTTTCGTCTTTCAACTGGACAACTCCGATGATTAGATAGTCAACACCAAGCATTTTTTTTTGCGCCGCGTCAATGGGCATATATAAAATATCGTCTACGTTTCCTCCACCGCCAAAGGAACCCTGCGGATTATAAACCCCGATGACCTGAAAATTTAGATTGCCTACGCGAATTAATTTTCCTAAGGGATTGTCTTGTAAAAATAAATCATTTGCCAGATTGCTTCCTAAAATTACAACTTGCGAGCCGCCTGAGTCTTCGATCTCTGTCCAGAATCTTCCAAATTTTAGAGTATGCTGGTCTATTAAAAATCTTTCTGCCGACTGACCGTAATAAATAATATTTTTTGCATTATTTTTGTAACTTGTTACAGCCATGCCCGTAACAATTCCGTAAGCGCCTTCAACATTTCCAATCTTTTTTATATCGTTCAGATCTCGCTGTTTAAAACTTGTGATTGCAACAGCGCTCCCTGCCCTGCTAAAATCAGCTGAAATTGGATTATTGTTTGCGCGGTTTTTTGTTGTAGGGGGAACGCGCGTTTCTATAAAAAGAGTGTCGCTTCCCCATGCAGACAGCTGGGCATCAATTAAACTTCTGAACCCAGAGCCAGCTGACAAAACTAAAATAACCGTTGCAATTCCAATTACAATTCCTAACGTGGTCAATACCGTCCGCATAGGATTCGCGGTAAGCGCTTTTACAGATTGTTGAAACGAAGTTATCAAGTTAAAAGTTTGTAAAGTTTATAAAGTCGACTAACAAATACTTTTTATGAAGCCTGAAATTAAACGGCTTATTTCTACACAACGATTTTGCAAATCATTAAATTGATTTTGATTTATATAATTTAATTTTAAAGCTATGCTCAACATTGACCTTACCTCTCCTGCTGAACCTTTTGCAATATACAAAAATCTCGTTGTATTTGATCGCGAAACCCATAATCCCGGTTACTCTTAAAAATATCATAAACAATTGAAGAAAGCTCAATCCCTTTTTGCCAAGAAATAATATCTTCAAATTTTTCAATTTTCATAACTTTATAACTTTACAAACCTTATAAACCTTATAAACTCGCCTATTCGTAATGCAGTGCCTCAATTGGGTTTAATTTTGAGGCTTTGAGGGCTGGATATAAGCCAAAAATTACGCCGGTTAAAATTGAAACGGCAACTGCCAAAAACACAGACCATATGGAAACTACAAAAGCCCAATCGTACCCTAAATAGCGCATTAATAAGGATATTAAATATGAAATTATAACGCCGATTATTATGCCGATAATTCCTCCGAGAAAAGTAAGCGTCCCCGCCTCCAATAAAAATTGATTTCGTACTGCGGAGTTACTTGCTCCCACTGCTTTTCTTAAACCAATTTCTCTTGTCCTTTCTGCAACTGTTGCTAACATAATATTTAAAATTCCCGTTCCGCCAACAACCAAAGCAATTGCCGCCATAGCAGTTAAAAATAATCTTAAAGCGTTTGTTATTGTGCTAAGCACTGCCACCGCATCAGCAATATTTCTGACAGTATAATCAACGTCAACTTCTTTCCGTATGCGATGCCTCTGATTCATCACATTTTTAATGTCGTTAATTGTCTGGTTAATATTTTCTGATGAATCAACTTTTACGTGTATCATTTGCAGATAACGTATTCCCAATAACTGCTGCTGGCCTATTGTAAGCGGAACAAAAATCTGGTCATCCATATCCTGAAAAAACGCTGTGCCAGTTTCTGCGACTACGCCAATTACCCGCAAAGGAATCCCTCCTGCCTCTGCCTGCGAAGAACTTCTTACTTTTATGACTTGGCCTATTGGATTAACGTCGGCCTGGCCAAACAAGTCTTTACTGACGCTGTAGCCAAGCACTGCTATGTTTGCATTTCCCCTTTCCTGCTGTTGTTCAAAAAAATGGCCTTTTTGCATTTTTAAATTAAAAACATTTTTATATTCCGAGTCGGTGCCCACAACATTTGTGTCAATAGTTTTGCTTTGCCAGCTAACAGTTACTGATCCACTGACCATGGCATTTACATTTTTTGCGTGCGGAACTTGAGCGGAATTTTTCAACGCCTCCGCATCGCTGTTGGTTAAAGTGGTTACAACAATTCCAAATATTTGAACTGGCGGGCCTTTTTCATTGCTTTTACCAGGCTCAATGACTAAAAAATCTGACCCCAATTTTGTAATCTGCCCCAAAATCAAACTTTGAGCTCCGGCTCCCAATGCAATTATTATAATAACTCCCGCAACTCCAATAACAATTCCCAGTATAGTCAAAAACGACCTGCCTTTTCTGGCAAGTAAAACGCGAAAAACTAATTTTATTGTCCCCAAAAAATCCATTTAAAATCTATTTTACTAAATCTCTTTCCTCTTTCGCAATCGTTCTATTATCAACTTTTTCGTCGGAAATAATTTCGCCGTCCTTCAAGCGGATAATTCTTTTTGCGTGGTTAGCGGTGTCGATTTCGTGAGTTACTAAAATAATCGTGCGGCCTTGCTCGTTTAATTTTTGCAAAATATGCATAACAGTGTTTCCTGATTTTGAGTCCAGATTTCCCGTTGGTTCGTCGGCAAAAATTACCTCAGGATTATTCACCAATGCCCGGGCGATCGCCACTCTCTGTTTTTCTCCGCCGGAAATCTGGTTTGTGAAATAATGCAGACGGTGAGAAAGCCCCACTGACTCTATCGCCCCTTCCGCCAATCCATCATAATTTTTTTTGTTGCTGTAAATTAACGGCAGTTTCACATTATCTAAAACAGTGGTTCTGGAAAGTAAATTAAAAGATTGAAAAACAAAGCCAACTTTTTGGTTTCTTAACGACGGTAAATAATTATCGTCAAAATTCTTAATATCTTTTTCTTCAAATTTATATAAACCGGAAGTTGGCCGGTCTAAAAAACTTAATATGTGCATTAAGGTTGATTTTCCCGAACCCGACGGCCCCATAATCGCAACGAACTCGCCTCCGTTTATTTTAAAATTCACATTGCGCAAAACACGTGTGACGACTTCGTCATTAACATAATCCTTTTTCAAATTTTCTACTTCTATTAAGCTCATCTCGATAATTTATAGTTTAAGGTTTTATATATGTCACAATCCTCTGCCCCTCGTTTAATCCTGAGATAATTTCAATCAATCCACCGTCGGCTTCCATGCCCGTATCAACTTGAACTTCGTGATATGTTATTTTTTTTGAATCGTCAACAACCCTTACATATTTTTTACTATTTTTATTGATTATCGCGGTTGATGGCACCGCCAGGACGTTGTCTTTTTTTTCAATTAGAATTGTCATATTAGCTGTCATGCCAGGTTTTATATTTGGAACATTTTCAATATTGCCTTTAATTTTATAATCAACAACACCGGAAATTACCGTGGAAGCCGGATTAATTGTCGTAACTTTTCCAGAAAAATGCTTGTCTGGGCCTAAAGCGTCAAACGTATAATCAATATCTTGTCCCGTCTTAAGTGAAGCGATATTTGCTTCGCTTACATTTGCCTCTGCATATAAATTGCCGACATCCTGCAAAACAATTGCTTTTGCCATTGCTGTTGCCTGTTCTCCAATTTTTGTAACTACTTCGGTAATTGTGCCGGCCGAAGGCGCCGCTATAATCAAATTATTTAATGCAACTGACGCCGAATCCACTTGCCCTTGAGCTGAAAGTATTTGAGCTTTTGCCAAATCTATGTCGGCTTGCATTGGCGGAGCCTTTTTAAGATCTAACTGATGCTGCGCTTTTTGCAGGGATATTTTATATGAAATAATGTTTTGCTTTTTTGTTGTAACGTCTGTTAGGGCTGTATTAATATATCCTTTTTGGGTGTCAAGGGAAGTTTTATCGGTTAAAGAAACCTTTGAATAATAAATGCCGGAATCGCTTTGTTCGCGAATAATGCTTAGACTGCTATAAACGTTGTTCAAAGATAAAAGCATTTGTGAAATCGCTGAATCAACATTTTCATTTGTCGAATTTTTTTGCGCCGTATCTAAATAAATTTTGACATCTTGCAAATTACTGTTTATATTTGCCCGGCTTTCCCGCGCTTTTATGCCCTCTTGGTCAGATGCAGAAAAATAATTATTTTGCATTGATGTTGATGTGGTATAGACATTATATATTTTTACATAAGCATCGCTTAAAATATTCACTGCCAAATTATTAGAACTGTCTAAATCGTGCTGAGCTGAGGCAACCGCGTCTTCATAAATTTTAATGTCTTCCATTGCGGCGCCGGCTAAAAGTTTGGCGTAATTGGCTTCTGCCTGCGCTAAAGATCCCTTGGCGGTTGTTAAACTGGCATGAGCGCTTGATTGGTCAAGCACTGCCAAAACCTGTCCCTGATAAACCTTATCGCCTTCTTTTACCGGCACCCAACGCACAATTCCACCGGCTTGAAAACCTAGATCTAAATCTGTATTTGAAACAACTTGCGCGGTTGCTAAAACTGTTTCTTCCAAATTCTGTTTTGACACAAAATCAGTTTGTATAGAACCGACAGTGTTTTTTCTGCCGAAAATAACATAGAAAATTCCGAACATAACCAACAAAATAGCAACTCCCAAAATAATTTTTCTTATGGACCAAAACTTTTTTGTTAAAATTTTAGATAGTTTCATATTTCTGTCGTCAATAATTAATTGCTATAATTGAATTGATTTTCCATCCATATTCTTTTTTATTTTAGCATAAAAATTACAAATAAAAAAGGCCGCGCTTGCATAAAGATAGCAACGGCCTGGCACACACGAGACGACTAATGGACCTACCTCCGGAGACACGCCCGCTTTTCACGGAGATATATCTGCAGAAGTTGCCAGAGCGTCTTGCGTTTCGGCATTTTGAAAATGACCGACTCAAAGCGCTGGGTTTTCCATTCCTGATGGGACTTCTTTTCGCCTTTCTTTCGGCGCCATTTGGCCCGTTCTACATTGACAGTGTAAACGATGTAGCAAACCTCCTGCGCCCAATCCCTGCCAGCGGGAAGCAAGAAATTGCGTAACAGGGCATCGCCGATGATTCCGGAAACTTCTGTTCCGTAAATCTCGCCATCCGAATCACCATCAGCAAAAACTTGGTCCCCTTGCGCATCGGTAACGAAGATCTGCCGGCAAATAACATAATCAGACTCACGGATTTCCCCGATCGGCAATGAAAATGCCTCAAGAGAAATTCGCGCCACACGGGTGTCTACCGTTCCATCTGGCCACAAGAAATAGCCATTAAGAAAAGCCTGCCGCAGAAACGGGAACTCGCGCTTGATCTGCTCTAACGACATTGGTTGCTCCTTACAGCATCTCGCTGCAAAAGAAGGATGAGCCAGCATCTCGCTATTGGCTCTCAAAGAACTACTATAATAATTATAGCATTCTTATATTTCTTTGTCAATAACATTGTCGCTCATGTAAAGGCTAAATAGATTTGATTTAATGTTTGATGAAGGTTTGTTTTTGATGCGGGCTCAAAAGAATATTTTGATTTGTAATAACGTCGTCGATAGTAGCCAGCAAGCACCACTCGCAGATTCCATTCCTGCCCTCGAACCAATCATGATATGAGCCTTCAAACTGTAGCATTTCTCCGTAGCATGATTTTCTTTTTCGCCACGAGTGGTATTCGGTCTGTTTCTTTCTCCTAGTCTTCCACAAATCTTCTTCAATCATTATCGTTCTGATGGTTTTTGGATCTCTTTTAATGTTACGATTTTCAAAATTTATCGGATGAGATTTGAAATTTTAACTCAATCAATTTATAGTTTATGTTCGATAATCAGTAATTAATTTTTTATTTTCTTGATTTCCTTTGCAGATATTTTTAATCGGACACTCGTTGCACTTCGGTTCTGCGAGATTAAAACACATATTGGTCCCAATATACATTAGTCCATCGTCTAAATCTCCTATGCCATATTCAGTATTTAATAAAATAGTATTGGGAATTTATTGAATTTCAATTTTTTATTGGATCATTTTAACTCATATTCTCCTTTTTCAACTAATTTATCTATGTGTTCGATAATTTCATCGGGAGACTTACAATTTGTATAATAATTGCCTCTCCTATCAACCAATGCCCAACCATCATCTGTTAAATTTTTTACTACAAAAAGACATTCACGAGTTCCGATACAATAAACTTTTTTGGGTTTTCTTTTTTTTAACTTTTTATTCATACTAAAAATAATAAACCGAGCAAATTACTTAGAATTTAAAAACCATTTTTGACGCCCCCACTTTCCTTCACTATTAATCTCCCCCTTTTTCTTTAGAGATAGTTGTGCATTCCTAACAGAATGTTTCCAAAGTTTTCCAAAATGTTGTCCGTTAATTACTCTGTCAATTGTGTCATCACAAATATCTGAATGAATGGATTGAATATGGACATTTAATTCATCGGTAGTTAATGAACCATATTTTGAAAGAAGATAAATTATGGTGTCAGAAAATATTTCATTAATTGTTTTACCTTTTGTTACTCTATTTTCCAATAACTCAGCATTTATTTTTTGCTCTGATTGATTTAGAAGTTTTGCTAAATCAGAATTTTTAAAATTGTTTTCTTTTACAATTTTTATTTTTCTAATCTTTTTACTTTCATCATTGATTTTTTCTAAAAAAATTCTGCCTATACTATTTCCAAGATTAGCGTAATCTAGAATGTCTTCCTTGACTGACTTTACAATTTTTTTATCATCAATTAAAACACCATATTCAAAATTACTTTTTATTCCTCCATAAGTCAGGTTTGCAGAAGTAATTACCGCAAAGGTTTCATCAACTACATAAACTTTTGCGTGAAGTTTAGCCAAACTTGAAATTTTTATTTCTTTAAAATCATCGTAAATTTTAAGTAATGCAGATGGCTGTGTTACATTGTCAACAATATTGCGAACAGAAAAGTTTGTTAAAACATTTAATCTCACTTTTGATTTTTCATTAATAGAACTTGAAAAAACATCAATTCCATTTTCGTTGATGTAGGGGCTTGAAATAGTTAATTCTCTTTTAGTTTTACCTAAGAGAATTCTAAAATCTTTTTCAAATGGACTTTTAAATAACTGCATACTCGTTTTTAAATTTTCTATTTTTATCATTTTTACAAACATACAGGCAATGGTAATGAGAAGTGACATATTTTCTTTTTGTTACAACGCCAAATTGATATTTCCAAATAATATGATTAACTGTTGTAAGTCCAAGTTCATCAATTGAATTTAAAATATCTTTTAAATTATTCCACCCAGAAAAAATATACATCGAACCAGAGTCCTTTAACGTTCTGCTGGCTTCTTTCATCCAATTGATAGTAAAATCATAATAATCGTCCTTCAAAATTTCTTTATAACCCTTAAGAACCCTTGATTCTTTCCTATTATAGTTACTCCTTTTCGGTCCAAATTCTATGGCAAAAGGCGGGTCAGTAACAACCAAATCTACTGAATTGCTGGAAATATTTTTCATCCCCTTCATGCAATCCATATTATATATTTTATTAAATTCAATTTTCATATATTTTTTAAGAAGCGTATTTATTATTTTTATTTTTTCTTGGTTTATCATTTTACATTATCTTATTATAAAATATCATTTTTTTGCAATTAAAACAACGCCGATAACTGAATATAAAAATTTAAGCAAAAAGGCGCGGTACGCGCGCGTCTTTTTGTGTTTTTTACTAAACCCTTTTTCGGGCGAATCAAAATGTTAAAAAAGATTATTCTTCCATTTTTCTGCGCATGTCTTCAATAATTTTTGCCGCAGTGTCTTTTCCGCCAAGCCCAATTGCTAATCCAACGCCCAACGCCAATGCTCCGACAATTCCGTAAACAATGCTTGAGTATAGAGTTTTTATCAGCAAACTGCTCGGCAAAAGTTGGTCTAAAATCAGGAAAATTGTAAAGATCCAAATAGCCCACTTTACTATTGAAGCCGCCAAATATCCGGAGCCGACTTTTAGCCTTTCAACTGTTGCCCTGACAACTTTTTCTATAATGTCAGAAATAATTATGGCAACAACAAAAACTAATACGGCTACAATGACGTTCGGCAGATAATTTAACACCTGCGTCAAAAATCCGGCGAACGATGTTAATTTAAGGATATCTACTGCCACCAACAAAGATATGATAACAAGAACCCACTTGAAAATAGCGCCAATAAACTCTGATGGATTTACATTAACATTTGCTCTTTGCAGGGCCTTTCTCCATCCCTCCTTTTCAAAAAGCATATTGAACTTTATGCTTTTCAATATTTCGGTTATTAATTTTCCAACCCCTACTGCTGCCAAATAACCAATAACGAAAACGATTATCGCTAAAACTAAATTAGCAATAAAAGCCACAAATCCCTGTAAAAGTGGCTGTATTATTGTTAATGACCAATCTGAATATGTCATAATAAATTTTTAAAATTTAATTAATTTTAATTTGGTTTACTCTGTTAAATCACGAAAAAACAAACAATTTAACTAAAGTCGACCTTTTGGGGCTGAACCCCCTAAATTGCGTATTATATCATTATCCCTTTCTCAAAAAAGTAAATCAATGGCTTAACCTGTGGATAACTCAAAAGGCAGCGGGATCTCCAAGTTTATTTGTTTATCTTCGGTGGCGGCTTTAAAAGATATTGCGGTAGCGGCCAGAGCAATGCTTTTAGCATCGCCCCATTCAGTCCTGTGGTTCGGACTACAGGACTGCTTCCCGTACTTTGTGTCGCCCAAAATTGGGTGGCCCATGTTTGCCATTTGGATTCTTATTTGATGAAACCTTCCGGTTTTTGGTGAAATTTTTAATAGCGTAAAAATTTCACCCTGAGCCGCGCCGAAGGGTTTCGATGTCTCCACCACTTCCCACGATAATTCAGCTGTCCTTGTTTTGGTTGCTTTTTTAATTTCTTGCAAAAGCTCCTCGTCTGTTTTGTTTGTAAATCCTTCGGCAAAAAAGGATATTTTATTTACCTTTTCTTTAATCTCGCCTTTTTGCTGTTCCATTTTCCCCACCACAATTGCGTGATAAGTTTTTTGTATTGTGTGGTTCCTAAATTGTTCAGATAATCTTGCCGCGCCTTTTGACGTTTTTCCAAACAAAACAATTCCTTGAACCGGCTTGTCAAGCCTGTGCACTAAACCCAGAAACACCCCACTTCGCGCCTCGCTTCCGCTATACGCTTCGCGGGGCAAAGCATTTCCCGGCTTAAGCAGTGTGGGTTTTCCTTTCTTCTCGCGAATATAATCTTTGACCATATCATATAAACTCACTTCACCTGTTCTATCGCCTTGAGTCAAAACCCCGGCTGGTTTTACCACCGCAATTATATGATTATCCTCGTATAAAACTTTTACGCTTGACATATATTTATTATTGCTATATGATATATTTACCTTGAGTTACGAAATGCCTTATAAACGGTTTTAATTTTAATTTTCGGGCGAAAATTTGATAAAATGAAGAGGTTTGCCCTTGTGGCAAGCCGACGAATTTTAGCGAATTTGTAGCCAAAATTAAAATTAAAGAGTTTAAGGTCATTTCGTAATTCAAGGTATTTAGTTCAAATTTCTCTTACAACAAACAGAAAGGGACAAAAAATGTGGATGACCGACTACATTAACGAAATTAATCGTCAGTTCAGGGATGTCTACGGATTTAAGCCACAGTTAGGAAGCACAAGGCGTGAGCCTCTTACCAACCCTCCTGATGGCGAATATCCGATGACCATTGACGGCAAAATCGATTACGTTCGAATTGTGAATGGTGGCATCAATTGTTGCAATTCGCGAAAAAGCCGATCTAAACGAATTGAACGATTCGAGCCTAAGTGTCGTAAGCCAATTAAAACCCGTCGGTAAATCCGCAAAATTGCTTCGGCAATCGCACACATGGAGCGTTTAACCACAACGCTCTTTTTTTTATTCAAATTTTAGTGTGGTCAAATTTCTACGATCGTGAGAAATTAGCCACACTAGATTTTTTCTAATATTCCTTTTATGCGGTGGGCTTCCTGCTCCACAACCGGGCCGAAATATTCTCCGCTGTGCGCGTGAACTCCTTTGCTTTGGTAAATTGGCGCTTTCTGGTCTAAATGTAAATTAAAATATAAATTATCGCCCAACTTTTTTACATAAATATGAAATCTTGGGTAATGCTCTCCGGTCAGTTTTCTTACCATATTATACTCATTTGGCGACTTGGCTTCAAGCATAACATACCCAATGAGCCTTGCCACGCTTAAAATGTTTTCTTTGATATTTTTAATTTGGAAATCCATAATTTTTTTTGGTTATCACATGATAACCTAACCATAATTATTTCACTTTATTTTTTAATAAATCTTTTATATCTGCTTTTTTTATCACAAAATTCGGACCGACCTTAACGGCAATTATCGCTCCCCTATTTATTCTTTTGAGCACAGCTACTCTGCTAATCTTCAAGAGTTTCGCCAGCTGGCTTGTTGACAAAAATTCACTTTTTTCTACAAGAATTTCCTTTAAACCCATAATTTTGTATATACTTTAGGTTATCATGCGATAACCAATACCGTCAATGTCGGAATCTTCTTAATTCTCGTCGGAATCGTTGAGATGTATCTCAAAGCCTTCGTCGTCCCCACGCTGAAAAAAAACGCGTCCTGACTGCTGAGTCATTAGGCTTCACCACACACCACTGGCGCGGCCTCTTTTTTTACAAAACTTATCTTATCGGCATTGGTTGTCACGTGATAACCAGGGCTGGTCGGGTCTTTTCTTCCATTTGACCAGACTCTTTTAGCCGTGTTTAAATTCTATAATCCTTTGGCGAACTCAGGATGATCGAGTTTTTATTTAACCATGTTTGAACTCGATCACATCGCCGTCGGCGACAACATATTCTTTGCCTTCGGTGCGGAGTTTGCCTTGCTCGCGGGCTTTGGGATATCCGCCGGCATCCAGCAAATCTTTCCAAAAAACAACTTCTGCTTTCACAAATTTGTCGCGAAAATCAGAATGTATGGTGGCGCCGGCAATTGGAGCTGTGTCTCCCCTGTTTATTGTCCAAGCCCTTGTTTCGTCTTCTCCGGTTGTTAAAAATGTTATCAAATTCAGCAATTCATATGATTTTTTAATCAAAATATCGGTTTCAGACAGCTCGGGCGAACCTATTTCAGCTC
>Ga0156247_151_pt1 | contig 31120 bp, 34 predicted proteins | sample RifCSPlowO2_12_FD_107894 | JGI IMG/M metagenome (GOLD analysis project Ga0156247, IMG submission 107894) | Candidatus Staskawiczbacteria bacterium RIFCSPLOWO2_12_FULL_37_15 | reverse complement strand
TATATTTTTATATTACAAATCCCAAATAAATTCTAAATTTTATTTTTACCCCTGCCTATTGACAAGCACTATTGATTATGCTATAATTAGAACATAGCACAATTCACTTCCCGACCTCGTGTCGGACGGCCTATGGCAGGCCGAATCTCCCTCTAAAGAAAGGAAACTGCCATGAAGTATGTTCCAGCCTACAAGTGTCGTGCCTGCGGAAGCATCGTATTGCACGAGAAAATTCTGACTGATTCTGTGGAGATGGACAAGTTCATGCGCGACCAGATGAAATTGGTGGCCAGCGTCCACGCCTGCGATTCTCCGGAGGGATTTCTTGGACTTTGCGATCACATTGGCTTTCAACCGAAAGTTGGTTGAATCCATCAGACCCGAGCAGGGGTTAATCTGCTACACTCCACGGACGAAAGTCGCGTGGTTTTCTTTTATTTTAGAACTTATTGGGAACCTGTCCCGCCCCGACAAAAGTCGGGGTCGAGGATCCTCGTCCACGACAAAGTCGGGACGGGATAATTTTTGGTTTAAAAAATGGTGCCCAGCGTGTAATAGCTGTTTTCTTTGTCATTGCGAGCGAGCCCGCAGGCGAGTGTGGCAATCTAGAGTATAGTGAACTAACTCTGGATTGCTTCGTCGGCTTGCGAGCCTCCTCGCAATAACAAAACACAGTTATTGAGCTCTCTTGCCTTTTCAGTGAGAGCTGAGTCTCTACAGGGTAAAATTTTGAACATTCCGACATTCTCAAGAATGTTGGAATGTTTTTTTACTTCCCTCGGGATTGCCCTTTACAAACACCCGGTGTTTGTAATTAGGGTTTCCCCGATATGAGCTGGTTTTTCAATTTAGATTACTCTAAAAAGGGTCGATATGCTTTATGTGAAAAGCATCAACCATGCAGCACCTGTCTGCATGTCTTGTGAAGGGCTCTACTTTCATAAAGCTTTCATGCAGATTTCCAGACCTGGTAAGGTTCTTCGTTTGTTGTCGAATTAAGCCACATGGTCCACCGCTTGTGTGAGTCCCCGTCTATTCCTTTGAGTTTTAGTGTTGCCACCGTACTTCCCAGGCGGAATACTTAACGCGTTAGCTTCGCCACTTGAAGGGTCGACACTTCAAATAGCCAGTATTCATCGTTTACAGCGTGGACTACAAGGGTCTTCTTGTAGATTTTATATTTCTCCAATTACTTGGAGGATCGGACTATATCATTTTCTGAAAATAATTTTCAGAAATCCAACGTTTCCCAAAATATTTTAATAAATATTTTAGTACTCCCTTTCGGGATAGTCTCTACGGGGTCAATCGATTTCTCATTTAATTCTCAAAATATAAAGTGTGGTTGTAAAAGGATTTTTTCGTTTCGCCATTCAAGGCTAGAAGGGGCACCTTACCTCCTACACCGACCGTGCCGGTGATTAGCAAATTCTTTACAACCACACCTATTTAAAAACTAAATGAGTAATCGATGACTTCCCTCGGGATTATCCATTTTTACAAATGGGTTTCCCCGATATAGTTGGATGCGATTTCTGTGTCGCCACAGAAAAGGACACCATTTAGAGCAATTATAAAATTGCTCAAGGATTTATCTAATCCTTTTTGCTCCCCACGCTTTCGTCTCTCAGTGTCAGGGTCGCCTTAGCTAACTGCCTTCGCTTTTGGTGTTCCCGACGATATCAACGGATTTCACCCCTACTCCGTCGGTTCCGTTAGCCCCTAACGCCCTCTAGTATAGCAGTATCTTGAACAGCTTAAAGGTTAAGCCGATAAGGTTTAATTCAAGACTTACTCTACCACCTACAGACCCTTTACGCCCAATAAATCCGGGTAACGCTTGAGGATTCTGTATTACCGCTCCTGCTGGCGACATTAGACAAAAAATTTGTCAATATCTAATATGGACTATCTCTTTGCTGACTTTTTAAGTCAACACTCGGCGTCTGATAGCGGGTAATGTTCACCGCTATCTCATCCACTTAAGGATTCAGTCTCTGAGGGGTCAAACTATAAAACGGAGGAATTTTATGGGAAAAGCAATCCAGCACATATGGCTTTACCAAAGGCAAGAATTTATCTCGTCCAGCAACGCCAATATAAATTTCCGGATATCTTTTACCTCTGGACAAGGGAGTTTGCACTGTGGCAGAAATGCCAAAATTTTCTTTTAGCGCATCAAGCAGCAGATAATTTTCTTCTGCTGAAAACGCATTGGTGCTAAAAGCGAAATTATAATGGTCTTTGGGACGAAAATCTAAACTTCCGTCATCCATATACCACACAGCTAAACTTAATGGCGATGTAAGCCATTCCTTTATGTTTTTGGGAACTATTTTCTTTTTATTGACATAAAAAGTTTTTCGTATTTCCGTAAGATTATCTAGGTATTTTGAATAAAAATACCACTGGCGATAATCATTTCGAAATTTGGGTGCAGATGGACAAATATTTTTCATTTCATTAAATAGCCAAAAAACATAATCTTTATATTTCTCGCATTGCTTAATGTAAAACTGGCTACTACCACTAATTTGATTATAGCGGTAGCCATATATTCCCCCATCGCCCAAAACATTCCCAACAATAATTGCTTTTTGTTTCTCCGTTAATGGTATAATCATTGTTTAATTATACCATAAAGTTGACTTCCCTGCTGATTGTTTTTGGACGCGTTGCAATCTAAATTGCAAATTCTTTAGCGGGCATCTAAAAAGTTTCCAGCATATTAGCCGAATTTTAATTCTGCGCCCGGCAACTTCAATGGTTGCCCACAGAATTAGGATCCTCTTATTCATCTGGTACTGTCTGAAGGGCTCGACTTTAAGATTATAAGCCATTTTAGCTGAGCCAATTTTATCAAATTTTGAGGCGCCAGAAACGAAGCGTATAAGTGAAACGATACGCGAGTTTCGCAGCAACGAAAAAATTTAGTAAAATTGGCCAGCCCGCAGGGAAGCAAAAAAATAAACTATCGCTGTGTTGCAACGTCGTCGGCTTATCAGCTTCGCTTGATAAACCTCCTCGCTGCGCCTTGCGCTACTTTATTTTTTTAGCTTCTAAAATTGGCTTTAATCTCAAAGTCGAGCCCTCCTTCCTCCCAGATAAAAGAACTTTACACCCCGAAGGGCTTCTTCATTCACGTAACGTCGCTCCGTCAGGCTTTCGCCCATTGCGGAAGATTCTCGACTGCAGCCTCCCGTAGGAGTATGGCCCGTCATATTTTGTCCATAATCACTTATGGTATAGACTATACCTTCATCCAATTTTATCAAATAAAATTGGCGCCAACATTTTATCCCGAATTTTTCATCGGAATCCAGTCCACGATTTTATCGGGACTAAGTCGTTACGGGGTCAAAATATTTTTATCTTTTAATCTTGAGAACACTTTATCGAAAGTGTGCACGGTCTTATTTTTTCGGTTAGAGTTTAGAGCTCTAATTTCTTCTGCTAATTTTACTGCTTCTAATAAGTCGTGTGAATTTTTAAGTTTTCCTCTTTTTTCTTTATTGAGTATTTCAATAATTTTTAAGGCAATCTCTGCCTGTTTTCTTTTGCTTACCAAAAAAGGTAAAATCGTTAATAGAATTACATTTACTTTCTCACGATCGTAAATACATAATTCCGACATTTGCCTAAAAATATAATCTGAGATTTTTCCTCCGATTAGATTTTGCAAATACTCTAAAACAATTCTATTTTTGGTGTGTTGAGTAAAACTTATAACCACGCGCACTCTGTAGCTTCCGGAAGTAGGACCGATTTTTGCTGAAATACAGCCGTCCCCTTCCAAAAACCCAGCAGTAAAAGCTGCTTCTGTTTCCAAAATCTCTAAAGATAATATTCGACTTCCCACGGTATTGCCCATTATTTAATTATAACATAAATTATATTATAAAAAATAATTTTGGGTTCCACCGTTATGAGTTGGATTTTACTAGAAAATTACTTCTCTAGGCGACCGATTTGATCGCAGTGCCATTCTTGGGGGTCGCGCTCTCACGCCCCCTACCCGTCATAGACTTGGTGAGCCTTTACCTCGCCAACTATCTGATAGGCCGCAGACCATTCCCAAAGCGGCTTGCGCCTTTACCCCGCAAAGCTTGTGCCGCGGGGATTATGGAGAATTACCCCGTCTTTCGACGAGCTGTGCTCCACTTTGGGGTATGTATCTACGTGTTACTAAGCCGTTCGCCGGTTGCCTTGCGGCCCCCGTGACTTGCATGCCGGTATCCACGTTACCAGCGTTCACCCTGAGCTAGGATCAAACTCTCAAATAAAACATTTGAGTTGATTACTCTAGTTAGAATAAACTACTTAATGTGTTCCCACTTCGCCTTGTAGGCTCCGCGGGATAATTCGAAACAACTTTAAGAAACGAATTACTACGAAGTAATTCACCGAGCAAAAAATTTCGAAGAAATTTCTGCGCTTGGCTAAACTTCGCTAATTCATTTTATTCCCCAACTTAGTCGGTTTCACCAAATTGGGATTTCATATATACATCCTTACAAACTCTAGTTTGTAGGGATGTTATTTTTCAAAATTCTTTCCGTTCTGATATTTCTGTCCTTCGTCGCCGAAGCTCCACAGGACACCGCCTGCTGGCGGTGAAAAAAACACCCGCGTCCACGATGCAATCTTATTGTATCGGGACGCGGACGTTTTAACCCTTCGACTACGCTCAGGGCAGGCAAACGTTTAATTTTAAATTATTTTGTTGAAGATAGTTTTATTTAATACTATTTCAGCTACTCTTACATCTTATCTCAAAATAAATCCTTGTCAATAGCCTACTCTAATACTTTCTCCATCATAATTGTGTGCGAGGGTTTTCCATCCCATGTGCCGCCAGTTGGTTGCGGATCTGTAACTTGTTTAAAACCTACATTCTGCCACATTTTTACAGCGGGCTCATTTTCCATAATTACATTTGCCCGCATATATTTAGCCCCAAATAAATCTTTTGCATTCTCAATAGCCCTTTCAACTAATTTTGGGCCGTTTCCTTGCCCCTGATATGGCCTAATAACTGAAATAGTGCTGGCAAAAACTGTGTTTCTTTTGCATTTAAATTTTTTTACCCATTCAGTATTGTTTACCAATTCAATATATCCCGCAGTTTGGCCCTCAATTTTTAAAACCAAATATCGCTTGTTCGGATCAGCGATTTCTTTTTTAAGTTGTTCAACTCTTTCTTCCTTGTTGAATTCTCGCAAAGGACAACCGTGTTCTTCAAGCCGTTGAAGCATTCTGTCTCTGTCTACCTCAGCAATTGCCGAGCAATCCCCTTTTTGCGCATACTCTATGACGGGTTCAATTTCCTCTTGTTCATTTTCTCGGCCTTCGGAATTTTCTGGCATAAAATTAAAATACGCGCAGGTTATCTATTTCTGCCGAATCTTTTTCCGACAGAATTTTGTTGCTCTTTAGCGCGTTATTGTGAATTTCCAATATCTTTGTTTTTCTTTTATCTTGCGCGTCACCCATGGTTTTCTCTCCCAACAACTTGTCCAGTTTGCCTATAATTTCATCTTGCCCTTTTAAAATTTCATCTTTAAATTCTACGACATCATCTTTTGTCGCATATTTTTTCAAATCATCCTTCATGGCAACAACTTCCATCAGACCCTCAAACTCTTTTTTAGTTACAAGAGATTCTTCCAATTTTTCTATATCTTTATCATCTATCATATTTTTATGCTTTTTTAATTTCTTTATTATTTTTATCGATAATTTTATTTTTTCTCAAAAATTTTAATATCGGCTCGCCACAATCATCGCATAATTCAAGCTTTGCACCCGATAAAAAACCAGCGCTGGCAACAACGGGATCTTTAACTTCTTTTTCGCACAAATCACATTTTCTAACAAACATATTTTTATTTTTATATTTTATTATATTCCCTTAAAATCGCGTGTCAATTTTTTTTACAAACCGCACCTCGCCCCACTCAGAAGAAATTTTCAATTTTCGATCAATTTTTAATGTCAAAGTTTCAAAATTTATTTCTCTATTTCCAAAATTATAGTAGATATTATTCCTACACTTAAAGCCCCTATCATAAACCCAATTGACATGTTTGTTTTAAAACCGTTCCTTAATACGAATAATGCCACAAATATAATCGAAATCAATAAGGGGATATAATCTTTTTTCGTATATTTTTTCTCCCTTATCTCTTCCAACTTCTTGCGAGCTTTTTCTTTTAACTCTCGTAATTTTTCTAGTCTCGCTAAGTTTTTAAGTAGTTTCATTTATTTATAGATTAATTTTAATATAAATTTTCTGGCATAAAATTTAATCTATATTAAACGGGCTGTTTTTGTATTCCCAATTTTTGATTAATCGTATAAATTATTGTGATTATCAATTTTTAAAAATAAGACCTTATTTTTGTTTATTTGTTCGTATATTGCTCGGATATCACCTGTTATATTTATACTGTATTGTCCTTTTAATTTTCCGTGCAATTGGTGATTATTTAGAATCGGATGAAATGAATTTTCGGAAAAAATATTCAATCGCTCATAAAATTGCTCTCGCTGTTTTTGAGACAGTTTATACAAATTCTTCTTAAAATCTTTACACAAATCAATTATCATCTTTACTTTTCACGAAGGAATTTAATAGCTTCGGCTGCAGAATTAAAACTGTAAGCAGATTTAGGATTTTTATGATACTCCTGACTCATTCTTAATAACTCTTTTTCAACTTTTGGCTTTAAAACGGGGTCTAATTTAACCGAAAATTCGCGAGTTCGTATAAACTCCCGCAAATGAGCGTTTATAATAGTAGAAAGAGGAACCCCCATTTGCAACGCGATTTGCTTGGCTTTTTCTTTTTCTTCTTTATCTACTTTAACATTTAAAATAGTTTTCATAGATATATCTGTTGTATATACAATAGTTATATCTTCATCTTAATCCAAAATAAACCCTTGTCAAGTCTTCACCCTTCCCTCAATAAATTTTACTCGAAAATGTAATTACAAATGAGCCTTTTACTTGCTTCTGAGAAAATTTTACCGTTAGGGTGAAGACTCAATAGCCAGACCGCGCCTCGCTACGCTCGGGCGAAATTTTCAAATTTACTTACTTGAATTCCTCGGGTTATTGTGTATATCCGTCTTAAATTGATTTATAGGTTGAACAAGTTTCGTTTTTGGATATTATCCAAAATTCACTTTTATTAGATTTTCTTTTTGATATTTTCCTCCAGCGTCCACCACCCAAAAAGCCACTTTACCTCCTGCGTCTATACTTCTTGCAACCGACATCTCAACTTCAATAGTATCCTTAATATGCCATCCTGTTTTTTCTGTCTCTTTTGATAATTGTTCAAGATAACTTACTATGCTTATTTCCTTTTCTTCCATAGATTTATTTGTTAATTATAAAGTATTTTTAAAATTTAATTTATTAAAACGGGCTGTTTCTAAATTTCCAATTGGAAATAAATTTTGAATATTTATTTTCTAATCTTATTCTATCACCTCTAATAAAACAGCCTCACTCACCGTTACTGCCATTTACCATTTCGTCCGAATTGGTAAATGCTATCGGGACTCGAGAAAAAGTTTTGCTGCTTTTTTAAAATCTTCTGGCGCGTTTTTGTTTATGCTATAAAACACATGCCCATTCTTCCCCTCGCCGTCCAATAGCTCTAAATTTCTTAAAATCATCAAATGCCGCGATGTTGATTTTATGGAAACCTTAATTTTACCGGCTATATCTGTAACACATAAGCTTTCGCCATTATATAGCATTTGGATTATTTTAATTCGGTTTATATTTCCCAGCGCCTTAAAAATATTCACCCAACGTTTGCTCATGCTTTTATTCCATTTACCAATTCGTCCGAATTGGTAAGTTAATTTCTTATATTGTTATATTTCTGGCTATGTGTGTATGTGTGGTTTATGTCACATAATGAGCCACCTCGCAGATTCGAACTGCGGACCTACTGTTTACAAAACAGTTGCTCTACCGCTGAGCTAAGGTGGCACTTCGCCTCAACGGCTCAGTGAAAATTTATTTTTGGTTTTTAATATCTTTGTCTACCTGTTGGGCTTTTCTGCGGATTGAATGCAAAATATGGTCGATTTCAACCTCGGCTTTTAATGTCATACACTTTACCCATGAAAGAAATTTATGCAGAAGTATCTGCTTTTTAAAGGAAACTAAAATATCTTTTATTTTATCCTCCGCATCCAAAATAATCCGATGCTTTTTAATTCCGGATGCGCCATTGCGTGGCAAGGTGCTCAAAACTGGAATCTTACGCGCGAGAATCAGCAAAACACCGCCAAATGAAATAATAAAAATAACGAAAAAAATTAATTCTAACAAATGTTTAGTTTGTAGTTTATAGTTTGTAGTTTGTAGAATCGCTTTAGTCTACCAACTGCTCACTACCAACTACTCACTGGCTATATTTCATAACGCGCGAAGCGCTTTACTTCTATGTTTTCCCCTATTTTAGCAACCGATTCTTCAATCAAATTCTTTATTGTTTTTGTGTCGTCCTTTATCCATGGCTGGCTTAACAAAGAAATTCCTGCTTTGTATTTACTCAATTTTCCTTCAAGAATTTGCGCCACAATTTTTTCCGGCTTGCCTGAATCTTTTATCTGCTCTTTATAAATTTTTGTTTCGCCGTCTAAAAATTCTTCTGGAATTTCATTTTCCGAAACAAACAAGGGCTTCATTGCCGCAATTTGCAAACAGATTTCATGCGCCAGATTTTTAAATTCGGGCGACTTTGCAACAAAATCAGATTCGCATCTGACATCAAGCAACACCCCTGTTTTCGTATTTGGGTGTAAATATGAGTCAATCACACCAGCCCTTGTTTCTCGGCTGGCTTTTTTGCCAACCAAAGTTTTGCCCCACGTTCTTAAAATTTCTTTTGCCTTTTTCATGTCTCCCTTGGCTTCCTCCAGCGCCTTTTTTACCTCGGAGACAGAAACACCTGTTTCTTCACGAAGTTGTTTGATTTGGTCAATAGTAACCATAAGTTTACGTAACGTAGCGATATGTTTATTTTGATTGCTTTGCTTCCATTATACACTCTTTTACCTTGTCTAGTATGTACTTTACTGAAGAAATAGCATCATCATTGGCCGGGATAGGATAATTTGCCATTTCAGGGTTTATATTTGTATCAACAATTCCCACTATTTCAATTCCCTTTCTTTTCGCTTCTCTGGCGCAGGTTTCGTCTTTTTTCAGGTCAAAAATAAAAACAGCATCCGGCAATTTGGTCATATCTTTGATTCCTTCAAATTTCACCCGTAAAGATTCCATCTCCTTGCCAAACATTAATCTTTCTTTTTTCGTATATTTTTCAAGTTCGCCTATCTCTTTTTTCTTTTCTAAATCCTTAAAGTATCCTACTCTTTTTGAAATAGTTTCAAAATTTGTGATTGTTCCGCCCAGCCACCTTTCGGTAACATATGGAAATCCGCACTCTTCGGCTGTGGCTTTTACCAGGTTCCTTACCTGAATTTTTGTGCCGACAAAGAGTATTGTTTTATTTTCAAAAACAAGCCTCGAAATAAACTTCAGCGCTTTTTCAAAATCTTTGGCAGTTTTTTCCAGATCAATGATATTGACACTGTTTTTAATGCCAGAAACATATGGCTTCATTTTTGGGTGAAGGTTTGAAATTTTGTGTCCAAAACTCATACCAGCCTGCGTCATTTCTTCTACGTTCAATTTGATTTCGTTTTCCATATGTGTTTATTTTTTCTTTTTAATTAGTACCCTCTTTTTTGCCGCTCTGTCTTTAAACTTTTGAACCCTGCCCAAGGTGTCCATAACTTTTTCTTTTTTTGTATAAAAAGGATGGCACTGAGCGCAAACCTCAGTTTCTATAAATTCTTTTGTAGAGCCGACTGTAAAAGTATTGCCACAAGCGCAGTGGACAGAAGCTTTCGGATAATATCTGGGGTGTATGTCTTTTTTCATATGCTTTATATAATACCAAATAATCTTTTCAAAAGCAATGTTTTATGGTAGGATTTGAAAATGCATACCCTTCGATAAGTTCAGGGTAAATTATTCACATTCGTTCATAATTTATGGAACAAGATTTCTCAAAATTTACTGAAGAAGATTGGAAAAACTACAGACCCGACGTTGAAGGTAGCCCTTCGGCGGGCTCAGGGCAAAAATTACAGCAAGCTGTAATTAATGGAAGCCCTTCGGCGGGCTCAGGGCAAAAATTACAGCAAGCTGTAATTTTTGAAATACGGGCTGGAACCGGCGGAGACGAGGCAGGGCTTTTTGCGCGCGATTTATACAGAATGTATTCAAGATATGGCCAAGCAAAGGGTTGGAAGGAAAGGGTTTTAGATTCAAGTAATTCAACGATCGGCGGATACAAAGAAATAATTTTTGAATTATCGGGAACTGGAGTTTATAACGAAATGCAAAACGAAGGCGGAGTACACCGGGTTCAAAGAATTCCAAAAACTGAAAAACAAGGGCGCGTGCATACTTCAACCGCAACGGTTGCTGTTTTACTAAAACCCCAAAAAACAGAAATAAATATTTCCCCATCGGATCTGGAAATTTCAACCTATAAATCATCTGGGCCCGGAGGGCAATACGTAAATAAAACCGAATCTGCGGTTAGAATTGCGCATAAGCCAAGCGGACTTGTTGTTACCTGCCAATCAGAAAGAAACCAATTGCAAAATAAGGAAACCGCATTGTCTCTTCTGGCAGCAAGGCTTTTACGGGCGCAGGAAGAATCTGATTTATCAAAATTATCCAATGAAAGACGGGAGCAGATTGCCTCTGCAAAAAGGGCTGAAAAAATTAGAACTTATAATTTTCCCCAGGACAGAATTACAGACCACAGAATAAACAAATCGTGGCACGACATAGAATCTATAATGGACGGCAAATTAGACGGAATTGTAAGAGCCTTTAGAAAATGAGATTTTGGCAGTTTGTTGACATCATGCCAGAGTCAATAAATGTTTGTATACAATTTGCTCTAGACATCACGTTACGAGCATAAGCTGAGGATCCTCCATAATAACGAGAGGCGGCTGTGCTTTCTTTTGTTGCTGTTTGCGCAGAGGCTCCCAAATCAGCCAAATATAATCCGGATGCCGTAAATGAATCTTTTATTCCCCATGGGTCGGGAGCCGTTCCCAGAAGCGCTTTTAATCTTTCGTCAAACAAATTCCATGTTGAAGGAATAAACTGCGCCGGGCCCATTGCTCCACCCCAGCCGGACGGACTGCCGTTCACGTAAGCCGGAATCCAGCAGGACACAGGAGTTTTATATGGGTCTCGACCTAAGGCCGATGTAATTTGCATAAATGGCTGAACATCTCTTATTGGCTTCATTACTCTAATAACAGTGGCTCCTGTAGAAATTCTTTTTCCTGCGCCTGTAGTTGTGTCAACTAGATTACATTGCCCCACATTTTTACCGATTGCGGATTCCTGACTTATAATCGCTAAAAGAAATGCCGGTCTGATTCCGGTTATATTTGCTGCGGTTTTCGCAACCTCCAACGCCTCGCCAAACGTGGGAATTTTTGAAACGCCAAGTGTTTGAAATAATTTTGACTTAATTACCACTGATTTTTTTTCTGCTTCTTGCTTGTCTTTCAACTGTTGTTGATATTGCGCCTCTGTAAGCTTCAAATACTGTTCCTGTTCGTTTTTATTTTGCTCATTTTCTTTTTTCTGCAAACTCTGCAGCGCTATTGTTTTTTGCAACTGACCCACTTCTCCGTCCATTTTATCTTTTTGGCCGGTTAAATAAGATTTCAAATCTTTTGTGCTTTCCAAAAGTCCGGAAACTTGAGAATTTAAACTTTCTAAATAGGCTAAATTATTAAAAAAATCAGAAAGGTTTCCTTCAAGTAAAATCTGAACAGACGGTTTTTGGTCTTCTTCATAAATTGATTGTAAAATATTTTTTATCTGAGTTTGCGAATCATTAATTTTTACAGAAGTTTTGTTTATGGAAACCTCGGTGTCGCTTATTTGCAGACCAAGGTCTTTTACCATAACATTACTCTGCTTTATCTGGAACTCCAAATTTTGTATCTTCTTTTTAAAAGAAGCTATTTGATTTTGAAGGGTATTTTTTTGTTGAGTTGTTTTTGTAATATCCTGAGAAATCTGGGCAGATTGCTGGTCATAATAATTGGCGCACTTTTCCAAAAGAGCCCGGCATTCGGTATTGTTTAAGTTCGAGCACCCGGTATTTGATTCTGACAATGTGGCGCATTGAGTTGCCAAATCCCCCGCCTGAGCCGTTGCTACGGCGGGCAAGTCCACAAACAAAAAACTAAAAATCAGTGAAAATAAAAATATTTTTTTAGCCATCATATTATAAATTCATTATATATTTATAAGCGCAAAATAAAAGACCTAGTTTTGCACAGGACCTTTTATTTGTGTAATAGACATAAACCTTATTTTTTTTCTTCTTTTGGCGGCTCCGCGGCTTCTTCCTCTTTCTTTTCTTTTTCCACTTTTCCGACATCTTCCACTTTTTCTTCTATTTCTTTTGCTAATTCCTCCTCAACTTTTTCAGCCGCTGAAATAGAAACGACAATTTCATCCGGTTTTTTTAAGACCGTAACGCCTTCCGACAGCGGCAAATCCTTAACCAAAATATGGTTTCCGATTGCTTTCAATTCTTCTATATTTACTTTAATTTCGTGAGGAAGATTTTGGGGCAAGGCCTTTACCTGAATCTCTGTCATATTTTTTACCAAGGTCGCTCCCAATTCTTTTATAGCCGGAGCCACGCCCTCAAAAACAAGGGGAACGGTAACCTCAACTTCTTCTTTTAATGAGGCTTGAAAAAAATCAATGTGTATGATTTTATCGGATATCGGATCTTTTTGTATTTCGTGAATCAAAACTGGCCGGTTTTCATTGCCTATTTTAAGGTCAATAAGAGAGCTTTCCCCGGCCTCTTTAAAAATTTTTTGGAACTCCAATCGGTCAATTTCAAGAGAAATATTTTTAACTCCGGGGCCATAAACCACCGCAGGAATTTTTCCCGATTCTCTTAATGCCTTTGTTTTTTTACCAACCTCCTTTCTGACTTTTGCGTTTAGTGAAATCATAACTTTTATTTTTCAATATATATGCACAATACCGGGCAGGCTTCGGCGGCCGCTTCGGCGCATTCTATTTTTTCGGCATCTAACTCATCGTTGCCTGCCTGATTTTTTTGCGCTCCAATAATATGGGCTTTGCCGTCATCCTTTAGCTCAAAATATTTCGGGCATATTGCGGAGCAGGAAGCGCATCCGATACACTTTTCTTTTTCTAACGTAATTCTTGCCATTGTTTTTTGTAATGTTATTATATTAGTATATTAATCTGCTTTTGTAAATAGCCGAACAATCCGCAATTTAAATCTTATCACGGCTCCCAAATAGCAATATCTTTTCTTCAACAGCTTTCTGAACCGATTTTCCGGCTCCTGGCAAATATTTGTATGGAACTATTTCATCAGAACCGCTCAATGCCCTTCTTAAACTGCCAGAGAACGCAAGCCTCAATTCAGTATTTATATTTATCTTTACAATACCCAATTTTATGGCTTCTTTAATATCACTTTCCGGAGTTCCCGACCCGCCGTGTAGAACTAAAAATGTATTTTTAGTTCTACCCCGAGCCCGCCGAAGGGCTTCGTTTATTTTTTGCAAAGTATCCAATCTTAAATTAGGGTCTATTCCCGAAGCTTCAATACCGTGAAAATTTCCCATGCTTATAGCCAGCAAATTTGCCTTTGTTTTATTTAAAAATTTTAGCGCTTCTTCGGGCTTAGTTAAATCTTCTTCTTTTATTTCAAATTTTTCTGAATAAAGTTTTGAAGAATCTGTGCCAATTTTTCCGACTTCACCCTCAATTAAAACCCCGCGCCATTTTGCATAATTTTTTACATCTTTTGTAATTTTTATGTTCTCCTCCAGCGGTAATTTTGAGCCATCAAAATGAACCATATCGTAACCCGCGTCAATTGCCTGCTTTAAATAACCAAAACTTTTTCCATGGTCTAAATTCAAAAAAATCGGCAAGCCGGCCTGCCCCGAGCCCGCCGAACGGGTTTTTTTTTTAAAAACATTTCGTAAAGCAACTGCCTCCTCTAAACCAAAAAATTTGCTTTCGCCTTCAGATGTTCCTAAAATTACCGGCGATTTTAATTCCTTTGCCGCTCCAATAATCGCCTTCATTTGCGTAAAATCAGAAAAATTAAACTGCCCAATCGCCCACTTCTCTTTCTGCGCCTTCTCAAAATAATATTTTAATGTTTTCATGTTAAGGTTTCGTCATTGCGAGGAGCCCGCAGGCGACGTGGCAATCCAGAAATCTGTTCGCGCACTCTGGATTGCTTCGTCACTTCGTTCCTCGCAATGACGGCTATTCACTTTGGTAAACATAAATTATTTTCTCCGCACTCTTCCTTCGTGACAGAAACTCGTTCAAATTTTGAATTTTTATCAAGTAAACCTGTTTTTGCTCCAATTTCCGATAAATTGCCCGCTGAATTTGCCAATCCAAACTGAATTGCCGACTCAATATCGCCATTTGTCCTGATAAATTCAGCGAGAAACCCCGATGCCAGCGAATCTCCGGCCCCCGTGGTATCAACAACTTTTCTATTTGGATCCGGTTTTGCAGAATATAAATATTTGCCGTCAGAAGCCACGACTCCTTCCCCGCCTTTTGTCATAACTGCTATTCCGGGACATATTTCATCAATTTTTCTAAAAATTTCAACTTCATTATCAAACGGAATTTTTGTTAAAAACGATGCTTCCTCCTGATTTAAAAATAAAATATCAACCTTTAAAAATATTTCTTTCAATTTTTCTGCCGGCAAAGATAACTGCTGTTTTGCCGGATTTGCCGCAATTTTAATTTTGTTTTTGTGGGCATAATCAATTATATCCTCAAATAAGTCGCTCCCTCCTTCGCTCCTCGTTTCACTCGAAGATTCGGACGGGCGAGACAATAAACCTGCAATTGGAGCCAAATAAAACCATCTAGCCTTCAATTTACCAAACGGAAAATCATCTTTGCATAACAATTCAGATGCTCCTCTATAAACCAAAATAGTTCGTTCGTCTCCGGTGGTTGAAACTATAATTGACTGGTTGGTGTGTTTTTCTTTTTTTACAGAAACAAACCGCGTATCAATTTTCATTTCTTTTAACTCCCTCAAAATCTCTCTGCCCATAATATCATCACCTACGGCCCCGCAAAATGCGGTTTTAAAACCTTGTTTTGCAAAAGTGGCGGCTGTATTTGTTCCTCCGCCCCCAGAAGAAAAAACAATGTCCTCAACATCAATTTTTGAGCCAAAAGGAAGACAAATCCCCGCGCCCGTTACGAAATCTTTTTCATCCTGTAAAATTTTAAACGCCTTGGATTTTAAATGAATATCCTGCGCCGCCGAACCAAAAGTTATAATATCGTACATTTTATTAAACATTTTTTTATTTTTTATTATTAAATGGGGATCGCGATGGCGTGAAAAGCAACGTTTCTTTTTCTAACTTTTTGTCGTCTTCAAACTTTTCTATAACTGCATCCAGCAAGTCCGGCAAAATTCTGTTTGCGGGACTAAATTTTTTTAAAGCCCCGGAAAGTGTTGAACTTTCCCTATCGGATTTTTCTTCATTTTTGATTCTTTTTAATCGCTTCTTTCTGTTTTCAATAAGCCGCTTCACGATTATTTTATATCCGCTATCGTCCTGCAACAAATTTTTTTGTACAGTAGATATTTTGTCTCTCCCGACTTTCAAGGATTTTATTATCTGATCGTATTTAAAATCGCCAGACAAAAGAACGGCTATTTCTATTCTCCTCATCAAGCTGGCAATTTCGTCAGCCGTTAGTAAACTTTTAATAAACAAACGAACTTCGTTTCTGTCCTTCAACGAGTCAATCATATCATAAAACTCTCCAATCATCTGAATCCTGTTTTCCTTTGGTAAACTATTCAAGTGAAAAGTCGTCATCTCATTTTTAGTCCTGTGGTTCGGACTACAGGACTATTTACGGTTTTAATTACATTTTTAAATTATTACCTCAATTATTGTTTGGCATTTAACTTTTTCTCTGTTTCTGCGATTGCGATTTTGGTTTTAATTACAGAATCTGGATTTAATGAGATTGACTCAATGCCAAGTTCTACTAAAAACTGGGCAAAATCGGGAAAATCACTGGGCCCTTGCCCGCAAATGCCGATATATTTATTGTTATTTTGGCATACTTTTATGGCTTCCATAAGCAGTTCTTTTACTGCTTCATTCTTTTCATTTCCAATTGCAGACAACTCGGAATTATCTCTGTCTAAACCCAAAGTTAATTGAGTCAAGTCGTTTGAACCAATTGAAAACCCGTCAAAAATTTCCAAAAACTTTTCTGCTAAAATTACATTTGAGGGGATTTCGCACATGACATAGACTTGAAGAGGCTTCAGGTTTATGTCACCCTTCGTCCCGCCTTGCGGGACAAAGGGTTTCCTTGACAGCCCGTTTTCCTCCATTATTTGCAAAACTTTTTTACCCTCTTCCACAGTTCTGCAAAACGGCACCATTACAACAACATTATCCAGCCCAAATTCTTCCCTAACTTTTTTAATTGCCCTACACTCTAAAACAAAAGATTCTTTGAATCGTGGATGATAATATCGGGACGCGCCTCTAAATCCTATCATCGGATTTTCTTCCTGCGGTTCATATAACTCTCCGCCGACAAGTGTTCTATATTCGTTTGTTTTAAAATCTGAAAATCTTACAATAACTTTTTTTGGATAAAAAGCCGCGCCAATTTTTCCAATTCCTTCAGCTAATTTATCAACGTAAAACTGAATCTTGTCTTCATATCCTATCGTCAGTTTATCAATTTTAGACCTTAAAGCCGGTTTTAATTTAGCATAATTTATCAGAGCCATCGGATGAATTTTAATGGAGTTGGCGATTATAAATTCTTCCCGCGCCAAACCTATTCCATCATTTGGAATAAAACTCATAGTAAAAGATTGGTCGGGCTCCCCCAAATTCATCATTATCTTGGTTTTGGTTTGCGGTATATTTGAAATATCGATTTTTTCAATTTCAAAAGGGATTATGCCTTCGTAAATTTTACCGTCCTCGCCTTCGGCGCACGAAACTGTAATTTCTTTTCCGGTTTTAATTTTTTTTGAGCCGTTTCCGGTTCCAACAACAACTGGAATTCCTAATTCCCTGCCAATAATTGCCGCGTGGCAGGTTCTGCCGCCTTTATTTGTAACAATAGCAGAAGCAATTTTCATAACCGGCACCCAATCTGGGTCAGTCATATCGGTAACTAAAACCTCGCCCTTTTCAAATTTGTTTATATCTTTAGCCGACATTATTATTTTTGCCTTTCCCTGTCCTATTCTACTTCCGACGCTCATACCCATAGCCAATATTTTTTTGGCTTTAAATTTATCAATCACATAATTTTCCAAAACGTTGAGATTTTTCTTTGATTGCACAGTTTCCGGCCGCGCCTGAACAATATACAATTTACCGTCTCTGCCGTCTTTTGCCCATTCCATATCCATTGATTTTTTATAATGCTCTTCTACTATTATTGACCATTTTGCCAGAGTTAAAATATCTTCGTTTGAAATAACAAAACTTTCTCTTTCTTTTCTTGTGGTTGCAATATTTTTTGTAGAATTTTTACCTACGGCGTAAATCATTTTTATCAATTTAGATCCCAATCTTTTTTCAACAATGGGTTTAAACCCTTTGGCTCCACTCAGGGCCAGTCCTTTTTTCAGAGTCGTCTCAAAAACATAAAATTGATCTGGGTCAACAGCTCCCTGCACAACATTTTCTCCAAGCCCGTAACTTCCGTTTATTAAAACTACGTCGCCAAATCCAGACTCCGTATCACAGGAAAACATAACCCCGGACGATCCAATATCAGACCTTACCATTTTTTGAACGCCAACTGAAAGCCCAATTTTTAAATGGTCCACTCCCACTTGTTCTCTGTAAGCGATTGCTCTGTCTGTAAAAAAAGAAATAAAACATTTTTTTACGGCATTGAAAAGATTTTCCGGTCCGACAACATTTAAATATGTTTCAAACTGCCCGGCAAAAGAAGCGTTCGGCATATCTTCGGCAACCCCGGAAGTCCTTACGGCGACATCTGCGTTTTCTGTATTAGCCTGTTTAGAAAGCTCCAAATAAGCGGAAATTAACTCTTTTTGCAAATCTTCTGGAAAAACAGATTTTTCAACGGCTAATCTTGCTATTTTGCCGACATTCTGGACGCTTTCAATGTTTTCAGGGTCCAGTTGTTTAAAAATCTCCGATAATCTTTTATCCAATCCGTTTGCTTTTATAAATTTCCAATAAAAATTAACCGTTATGGCAAATCCGTACGGCACATTAACCCCTTTTGAAACAAGATTAACATACATTTCTCCAAGCGAACCGTTTTTTCCTCCCACTACAGGAACATCATTAATACCTATTTCATTGAACCACAGTATATTTTTGTCGTTTTTTTGCATAAAAGATTAGTGTTTATTTATTTTAAATTTAAAATTTTTAGGGCAATTGCCAGTTCTTCATTTGTCTCAATTGCCCGGACTTTCGTCTTTTTCAAAATATTTAAATCCTTGCAAATCATATTTCTTATTTTTACCGAGCCAAAGCCAACGGCTCCTGTAAAAACCAATATATCGCATCCGCCTAAAATTGCATAATACGCGCCGATATATTTTTTAATCTGATAAACAAAAATTTCTAAAGCAAGTTTAGATTTTTTATCGCCATTTTTATTTTTGTCTAAAACGGCAAGCATTTCTTTTTCTCCGCAAATTGCTAAAAGTCCGGATTCTTTATTTATTATATCACTGGCTTTCTCAACTCCATAAATCTCTGACATTTTCAAAATTATTTCGTTGTCAATGTCGCCGGATCTTGTCATCATAATAACGCCCTCTGTCGGGCTGTATCCCATTGAGGTGTCAATTGCTTTGCCATTTTTTATTGCGGTAATACTGGCTCCCCCGCCCAAGTGACAAGTAATTATTTTCAATTTTTCAAAAGGCTTCTTTATTTTTTCCGCTGCTTTTCTGGCAGCATATTCATATGAAATTCCGTGAAAGCCATAGCGCCTAAATCCAAATTCTTTTATAATTTTTTTAGGTAGCGCATAAGTGTAAGCAACCTCGGGCAAGTCTTTAAAAAATTCTGTGTCGAAAACCGCAAATTGCGGAACGCCAATTAAAATTTTCTGGCAAATTTTAATTCCCAAAACATTAAATGGGTTATGCAGCGGACTCAGATAATTCAAGGCATCTAATTCCTTCAAATTTTCTTCTGTGATTTCAGTTGGCTCTCTAAAAATATTTTTTCCGTGAACTACTCTGTGGCCAATTATCGAAATTTTTAAATTTTTACTTCTTAGCGCAACGATAATTTTTTCAATTTCCTTTTCTAAATCTTTTTCAAAATCAGCCGTATTCAAAATTTCTCGTTTCCCTTCTTTGAGAGCCTTCAGTTTTTCACTAAATACCTTCCATTTTATTGATTGACTTCCGCAATTTAGTACGAGTATCATATAAAAATATTAGCAGTGTTATTCCCAGCTTAATTGGGAATCCATGGTTTGCGCGCTTACTCTAGATTTCCGCTTCCGCGGGAATAATAAGAACTCCTTCTCCAATTTTATTTATGCCGGCGGCGTTTCCTTCATCGGTGTCTATGTGCAAACAAAATTTATAATCATCTCTGATTCGTATTTTTATATTATGAAAAGTTACAGGCCTTTCACTCTCAATTTTTACAGAAACTTCAACTCCCTTTTTTAGTTTTAATTTTTTTGCTTCATCTGTAGCGCAATGAATATGGCGCTCAGCAATAATCAACCCCTTCTCCAAATTAATTTCCCCTTTCGGCCCGATTAACGTAATGCCCGGAGTGCCGTCAATATCGCCTGATAATTTTACAGGCGGATTGATCCCTAAATAAAAAGCATCTGTTTTACTTATTTCAACTTGAGTGTCTTTTCTGACAGGACCCACCACCCGCACTCCTTTAATTATTTTGTTTCCGTTTTTTAAATTTAAAAACTCCTCTGCGGCAAAATCAGAGGGCTGAGATAAATCCTTTTTCTTTTTTAATTGATATCCTATGCCAAAAACCGTTTCCAAATCTTTTTGGCTTAAATGCAAATGGCGCGCTGAAACCTCAACAGGAATTTTAATCATAACTGATGTGGCATAAATTTCTGTATTATACTATTTTTTTAAAAAACAAGGAAGTGGATAAAAAAAGATAACCAAACAGGCCTAGGGGGTTGACACACGGCAAGGACTTGACAATGATATTGGAATATGATATGATTAAAATATGGTTTGAAATTAAGCGGTAGAGTGTCTTCTGCTTGAAAAACCGTGTTCCTTTCTAATTAGGATGTGTAAGATGAGAAGCGCAATGATCTTGTGTGTGGCAGTGGTATTGGGAGCTGGGACTGGATGCGGTAGCAACAAAGACCTCGAGGCAAAACTCAAAGCTGCCGAAGATAGGGCTGTTGTAGCCGAACAAACTTCCGCCAGTCAGACTGCGCAAGCTTCGCAGAGCGCCGTTTTGCTTCAGCAGGTGCAGGAACAAGTTCGGATTATGCGCGAACAGGTCGCCAACAAGGACCAACTTATGGCAAGCACGCAGAAAAATGTTGAGACATTGACTGCCATACTTGCCAGCACAAAGCAAGGAAGCGTGATCGTCCCAGCTTCCAATGATGCGTATGTAAAGCTGGGGACAGGGGCAGTTGGTGCCGTTCTTGCAAGTGCGGATAAGGTACAAGCCGAGGCAAATAAGGCACAGTCTGATGCCCAGCTTATCAAAACTCAGCAGGCAGTAGACTACGAAAGAAAGATGGCTGCCCTGCAAGAGCAGAAGACCAAGCTGGAGCAATCCCTGGACGAAACTCGCCGCGGATTGAATGATGCCAGGAATGAGCTGGAAAAAGTTGCGGGCCGTTTTGCGAGGCATAAAAAAAACAGCGACCTTACCGCCGTCATGGCTCTGCGATCAGAAATCGAAGACATGATTGGACAAATTAAGGAAACTGTTTCCGCTCTGCGCGCAACTAATTCCGGGCTGGAAACTCGTAAAAAGCCAGAGACAACATCTGTTGGTCCTCGCGGTCACTGGCAATTGTGCACAAATGGCGGTTGGCAGTGGTGTCCAGAAGAGTAGGTTTCATCATGCCCCCATGTGGGACAGAGATGAGGCAAGACGTTTATAACCAACTTGGTTGTGAACGTCTTTTTTATTTACAAAATTATATTTCAAAAAAATTGACGAACTCTAAAAATATGTGAGTATATGTTGCGCTTAATCCGTATATTTAAATAAAAAGATAAATATAAAAAAACAACACTCTTTTTCAACGTTGTTTTAGTTTATCAAAAATAAAATTAGAGACGGTTGCCTACGAACTCGCAGAACTCTGCGAGCCTGCACGAATACCCCCACTCGTTGTCATACCAGCCAACAACTTTTATCATATTTTCGTTTACCATTGTCTCATTCATATCAACAATTGATGAACAGCTGTCGCCGATAAAGTCAGATGATACAAGTTCACTATCTTCAACTCTTAAAATTCCTTTTAATTCTTTTGACTCCGATGCTCTTTTAAAAGCATTATTTATTTCTTCTTTTGTCGCTGGTTTTTCAATTTCCACAATTAAATCAAGCAGAGAAACTGTTGGCGTAGGCACCCTTACCGAAATACCGTCTATTTTACCGCTTAATTCCGGAATCATTTTACCCAAGGACTTTGCGGCGCCAGTGCTGGTTGGAATTATATTTATGGCGGCGGCCCTTGCTCTCCTTAAATCCCTATGGGGTAAATCCAGAATTCTCTGGTCGTTTGTGTAACTGTGGACGGTTGTCATAAATCCCTTCTGAATTTTAAAATTGTCATTCAAAACTTTTGCAATTGTCGCCACGCAATTTGTTGTGCACGACCCCATATCCATAACATCAACAATTTTTGACTCATATTTTTCCGCGTTAACGCCTAAAATAAACCCTGACGTCCCTTTTCCGGGAGCTGAAATTATCACTTTTTTTGCGCCGGCTGTAATGTGCTTTCTGGCGCCCTCATCAGTTATAAATAAACCCGTACATTCTAAAACAATATCAATTTTTAATTCTTCCCACGGCAATTTTTCCGGATCTTTTTCAGCTGTTGTTTTATATTCCTTTCCGGCAACAGAAATGCTGTTTTCAGTAAAACTCACTTCTTTATCTAACGTCCGATAAACTGAATCATATTTTAAAAGATGGGCAAGAGTTTTGTTATCAGTTAAATCATTAATAGCAACAACTTCCAAATGCGGATGTTTATCAATAATTCTTCTGAAAGTTTGCCGGCCGATTCGGCCAAAGCCGTTTATTGCTACTTTAATCATTTTATTTTTGTTTAACCTGATTAATTTTTAAAAGCCCGTCAATTTTTTGTTTATCAAAACCAGTGATTACTTCTCCGTCAATATCAACAACAGGAACTCCCATTTGACCCGAGTCTTTTATCATTTTATCCAGCGCTTTTTCGTCTTTTGAAACATCAATATCGGTAAATTCAATATTGTGCTTTTTAAAATATTCCTTTAGAGTTTTGCAATAAACGCAACTTGGCGTTGAATAAATCTTTACCATGTTATTGGGCTGGCGCGCAATTTGCGCCATTAGCGCCGGAATTTCCTGAACTGCCCGCGTCTGAGCCTGCATATGCCACTGAAAAACTGGTTGCCGCTTCTGCTGTGTTTAATTTTGTAGAGCAGGAACTCGGTTCAGAACTGAAAGCCGAACACACAACTGATTTTATGGCATCAGAGGACCTGCCGCCAAAATCAAACTCAGATACCGACGCTCCTCCAACAATCAATGTGGGAGAGCCTTGTATATTATATTTAGTATCTAAATCAAAATCTTTTTGGGCATATGCCACTCCTCTGCTTTGCGTAGATGCGCAGGCATTTAGTTTTGCCGAATCAACACCCGTTGATGTTTCGCATCCTGTTGTATCCCCGGACTTCATTTGGCATGAAACATAATCCCAGTATTTATTCGGCTGTTCCTCTCGTATGCAAATCTGCCTTAAATTTTCTTTAGCTTCTGCGTCTCCGTGCATAGAGGTTATTGTATTGCCGGAAACTGCGCCGATATATCTAACCTTCATATTTTGCGCCAAGGACGGAATATTTTTTACAACATCAGCCATGGCTCTTTGCATCTGTAATCCAAACGGACACCTGCTGACAACGTACGCTTCAAGGACGGGGTTGCCTGATTTTGTTATGCTATCTTTAGCTTTTTGCACTTGGTCTGCTGAGGGCTGATTGTTTTGGCTTGGTTGCTGGGCAGTAGCGGCAGTAGCGGCAGATTCCATTGTAAAAGCCTGCGGAAACAAAAGATTTCCGTCTTTTGTCGCATAAGAATCATATTCGCTGGTTCCAATTTTTATCTTTATTTTCACCAGTCCCGACTCTTCAGAAACGTCAACCAAGGTTGCTTGGGCCTGTCCCGCCAAAACGGTAGTGTTTAAGTAGTCTAAAGATTTTTTAGCTATTGCGTCATTGGATAGACCAAAACCTAATCTTGATAGTGAAAACTGACTCGGGTTTTGGTTAGCATAAATTAAAACGCCAGTAATAATAATGCCTAACACCGCAATCCCCAAAAGAAGCGAATTCTTATTCAAATTTATTTTAAACATTTTTTGTTAATTTTAATAATTTTCTATTTAATAATCCTATTATATTATAAAAAAAAAATTATGCAATACTAATTTTTGTATACTTCTTTCCGTCAAACTCGTATTCAGATAATCCGCCGAACGGCAGTTCTAAGTTTATTATATCTTCATCTGAAATGTTTTCAATATATTTTACCACAGCGCGCAAACTATTATGGGATGCCACTACTAAAATATTTTTACCTAATTTTGAATCTTTTTCTATATATTTTTTAAAAAAAGGCACTGTCCGCTTAAAGACATCCTTTTCACTCTCTCCTCCTGGTGGAGAAAAATTATATGACCTGCGCCACCCGTGAACCATTGGCTCTCCGTATTTTTCGGCAACCTGTTTTTTATTCAAACCCTGCAGCTTCCCATAATACCTCTCGTTTAAAGCCTCGGAAACATATGCTGGCACGTCATTTTCTGAAATATCCGTGTAATTCCCCCACCTCTGCATTTTACCGCCGTCCAAATGTATAAAAAAAGGGTACTTAATATCTATCGCCTCAAAAATTCTCGCAACAGTATCTTGGTTGCGAAATAGCGGAGAGGTATAGACAACATCAATGTTATTCACAAAAACTTTTTCAGCTAGTTCTATTGCCTTTATTGATTCTTTTTTCGCAATTGGCCCGTCAGTCCAACCCGCAAACCTGTCATCATCGTTCCACTGTGACTTCAAATGCCGCAACAAAAATAATTTAGCCATAATAAACTAATTTTTAATTTCCAATTTTTCAATTTTTAAAATAATTTTTTAATGTTTCAAAAATCTAAGCATTTAGAAATTATTTAAAAATTACAAAATTACAAAAATTTAAAAATTATCTATACAATTCTTGTTCTATCTCAAGAAGCCTTTTATATTTTACCATTCTTTCTTCTTTTGCGGGAGACCCAGATTTTATAAAATCTGTGGATAACCCTACCGCGAGGTCTGCAATAAAACTGTCCGAAGTCTCGCCACTGCGGTGGCTCACTATTGTTTTCCAGCCGAAAGATTTTGCCAAGATTGACGCTTCAATTGTTTCTGAAACCGTGCCTATCTGATTTAATTTTAAAATAACTCCATTGCAGGCATTTTTATTATGCGCCTCTTTTATCCTTTTGATATTAGTCGTTGTTAGGTCGTCACCGACAATCGAAATTTTATTTCCCAGTTGTCGCACAATAAGCTCAAAACCATTCCAATCCTCCTCTGCAAAAGGATCTTCAATTGAGATTATGGGAAAAGTTTTCACCAAACCCTCATAAAATTCCGAGAGTCCGACGGCTGTGAATTCTTGTCCGTCAATTTTGTATTTCCCATTTTGATAAAACTGCGAAGCCGCGCAATCTATGGCAATTTTACAGTCTTCCTGCCCAATCGCATTTCTCAACAAAAACAAAGCTTGCTCGGTTTTGGAAATTTGTGGGGCAAATCCTCCCTCGTCACCCATTTCCGCCTGCCCCGAACTCCTGCCCCGAGCTAAGTCTAAGGGTGCCGAAGGGTAATTTTTGGTTAAAATATTATTTAGGTTTTGAAAAACCTTATTACACAAAACCAAATTTTCAGCAAAGCTCTTGTTTTTGCGCCCGCCTGCCGGCAGGCAGGGAACTATCATAAATTCCTGTATCGCCAACTCGTTTTTAGCATGCGCTCCACCCTCTAAAATATTGAACATCGCAAGTGGCAATTTGTGGTATGTCCGACATCCCACAAATGTTGGATGTCGGACATCCGCTAAATCTGCGATGTGTTGATACAATGGACTTTTTTTTGAGGCGGCGCCGGCGCGGCACACGGCTAATGAAACCGCCAAAATTGCATTGGCTCCAAGTTTTGATTTATTTTCCGTGCCGTCTGATTCAATCATTATTTTATCAATTTCCTGCTGATTTTCCGGATTTTTACCTTTTAATTTCGGCGCAATAATTTTGTTTACATTTTCAATGGCTTTCAAAACTCCTTTTCCATCTGCGTCCCTCAACTCTAATGCCTCATTTTTACCCGTAGAAGCCCCCGAAGGCACAGACGCCGAAAACTCTCCCTTTTCAGTTTCCAAAACAGCCTCAACGGACGGATTCCCCCGTGAGTCCTTTATCTCCCTCGCAATTAAACTTTTTATTTTACTCATTTTATTTTTAAATTAACCATTCGACAATAAAATAATGGAAGTAAAAGCCAGAATGATTCCCGAAATACCGATAATGCCCAATAATAAATTTTGGATTCACTGCGAATTTCATAGATAATAAATTCATAAATTTATCAACAAAATTTTACTATAATTAAATTCTGCACATCTACTCATTGGTGTGTAGATGTGAGCGCCCAGACGATGGCGTGAAAAGCAATGCTTCTTTTTCTAGTTCTTTATCGCCGTCTAATTTTTCTATAACCGCATCAAGCAAACCTGACAAAATTCTATTCGTCGCGCTAAATTTTTTGATAGATGATCCTTCTTTAGCATTTTTTTCTTCAGATTTCATCCGTTTTAATCTTTTCTTCCTACTTTCAATCAATCTTTTTATAATTATTTTATATCCATTATCATCTTGTTGCAAACATTTTTGAACACTTGCAATTTTATTGCTTCCAACACCGAGCATTTTTATTATTTGATTATAATTATATCTAGCGGTTAGAAGCACTGCTATTTCTATTCTTCGCATTAGCATTGCAATTTCTTCGGGACCCAATAAACTTTTTAAAAATAAACGCACTTCACCTCTATCTTTTAACGAGTCTATTGTATCATAGAACTCGCCAATCATTTGAATTCTTTTTTGCTTTGGCAAACTATTTAAATGAAACACTGGCATATTTTTTTACATCTACGCACCAACGCATGGGTGTGAAGGTGTTTTTATATAATATTTAAATTTTATAAGGCTTATTCTATTTACTTTGGTTTAGTTTGCGCAAGTAGTCATAGGCGGCGAGAACTGCTTTGCAACCTTCGCCGCCGGCTGTAACAATTTGTTTATAGGGACCCGAGTTGTCGTCGCCGGCGGCAAAAAGACCGGGCGTTTTTGTGCCAAATGTTTCCGGCTCGACAATAATTTCATCTCTCTTTGTAAAATCAACCAAACCCTTTGCCAAAGCGGTTGCCGGCTGGCTTCCAATTTCTATAAAAACCCCTTGAACTTCCAGGGTTTTATTTTCCTTTGAAATATTGTCCTGATAAACTAAGGAGTCAATCATTGTTTTTCCCTTAATTTCTTTTACGGATACGTTTTTAATAATTTCAATTTTGTTTGATTTAGCAATATCGTTTTTATTTTCATGGTCAGCATTTATTTCTGGGCCAAATTCCAAAATATAAATTTTACTGGCGTAATTTACCATAAATAAAGCCGCTTCTAAACCGGCATTTCCCCCTCCGATTATCGCAATTGTTTTATTTCTGAACACAGGGCCGTCGCAGGTGACGCAATAACTGACGCCTTTGCCAATAAATTCTTTTTCACCGATCGCCTCCAATGGCCTTGGGTCAGCTCCCGTCGCTATTATCGCGGCTCTGCTTTGGATTTTTTCGTTTTCAGTTGTTGTGATTGTAAAAATATCACTTTGTTTCTCAATTTTTTCAACCTCGGCAAATTTTATTTCAACAGATTCCTGTTTTTTTAAATGCTCAACAAACTTATCTATCAGCTCTATTCCTGAAATTTTTTCAAAACCAGGATAGTTGCAAATCTCTGTGGCTTTTTTTGCCACTTGTCCGCCGAATTCCTTTGTCATTAAAAGAGTCTTCATTTTCTGCCGGCCAGCGTAAATGCCGGCCGTAATTCCGGCAGGCCCGCCGCCGATAATAATTAGGTCGTAAATCATAATAATAAAAATTATTTAACAATATTTATTGCTTTTCCGATTAGAAATGCCTGTATGTTTTGAACCGTTGTCTCTAAAATTCTTTCCAATGCTTCCTTCGAGTTAAAAGCATTATGGGGAGTAATAATAACATTTTCCTGCTGCAGCAATATGTGATTCTGCAAAACGGTTTTTAGATCGCACGTTTTTGGAAACTCTTTTGATAAAAGCTGCCTTTCCTCTTTTACAAAACACTCTTCCTCTAAAACATCTAATCCTGCGCCAGCCAAGATTCCTTTTCCTAAAGATTCGATTAAGGCTGTTGTTTCTACCAATCCGCCCCTCGCAGTATTTATCAAATATGCCCCTTTTTTAATCAGATTTATATTATGCAAATTAATTAGGTGATCAGTATCTTTATTGTACGGAACATGCAAACTTATAATGTCTGACTTTGCCAAAAGATCGTTTATATCTGTATATTGAAAGCCTAATTCTTGAACTAATTTTTTATCTTTATTAAGGTCGCTGACTAAAACATTCATTTCAAATCCTCTTGCGATTTTGGCAACGCGCTGGCCGATATGCCCCAGCCCGATTATGCCTAATGTTTTGTTCTTTAGATCAAACCCTCTTAATCCATCAAGCGAAAAATCTCCGGATTTTGCCCTATTGATGGATTGATATATTTTTCTGGAAAGATCTAAAATCAAGGCAAAAGTATGTTCGGCCACCGTGTTTTCTCCGTATGACGGAACATTAGAAACTAAAATATTTATTCTTCTCGTTTCACTCATATCTATGTGGTCAAAACCCGTAGATCGAGTAGAAATAAATTTAAGCTCCGATAGTTCAGATAAAATATTCTCGTCTATTTTAGAATATATAAAGGGAGAAATAATCTGGCAGTTTTTAATTTCTGCAATGTTTTCTGGCGCTACCGGCCCAGGAAAAAACGACAATTCCTGATTATTAATTTTTGAGCTGATATATTCTTTTTCCCAATCCTCTATTTCAAAAAAAGCAGCTTTCATAATTTCTGAAACTTATTTTATTGTTTTTATGTATTGTTTTAATTCGTTGCCGAACCTCGCGTCCTTTATGGAAAAATACAGGAAAGATTTCAGCCATTTTAATTTGTCGCCGCATTCCAGCCACTCCCCCTTCAATTCATATCCGTAAATTGTTTTTCCGTCTGAAAGCATTTTATCAAAAACTTCTGCCAGAATTATTTCTCCTTTCTTTGACGGTTTTGCCTTATTAAGATACTCAAAAACCTCCGGAGTCAGAATATGTTTTCCAATAACCACAAGATTAGATGTTACCTGGGACAAATCAGGTTTTTCAGTAATTTTTTTTATTTTATAAAGCCTGCTGGCAATTTTTTCTGCCGTAATCATTCCATATGCCGGAACTCTTTCCCTTGGCACAACCTTTAAACCCAAAACCGGAGCATTGCATGTTTTAAAAATTTCTGCCAGTTGCAACAAAGCCGGAATATCAGAATCAATAATGTCGTCGCCAAAAGAATTGGCAACCGACTCATTTTTGATAAATTTACCGGCCTGCAAAATAGCGTGTCCGTCACCGAGAGGTTTTTTTTGCACAACAAAGGAAAAAGAAACCCCCTCAAAAGAATTTTCGAGGTCTTTTAAATCTCTCAGTATATTTTCTTTTTTTCTTTTAATCAAAATTTTCTCTAATTCAGAATCTTTTTTAAAATAATTTAAAATAGTTTTTTGCCTGGGGCTTAAAACAAAAACTATTTCAGTAATGCCTGATTTTTTAGCCTCGTCAATTATATATTGGATAATCGGCTTATCAACCAAAGGAAAAAACTCTTTTGGCAGAGCTTTTGAAAGCGGCAAAAATCTTGTGCCTAAGCCCGCTATCGGTATTATTGCTTTTTTTATCTCCATATAATATTTAGCTTCTATATTTTACTTTTCTTAAAAACGCCGGTATCTCCCACTCCTTTTCCTGAAGCTGTTTTTTTTGTTCTTCGGCCTCCAACGCTTTTTTAATATCCATGGCATTTCGTCTTATCGCTTTTTTACCCGAGTCGGTTAAATCGGAGATTGCGCTCAATTTTTTATCTCCGACAGCAACGGGCTCGGTTTCCGTGTCTCTGTTAAAAATAGGTATTGAGCTTACACTCCGCTCGTTCTCCGGCTTTTCTGACTCTTGTTTTTTGTTTTCGGTATTTTTCTTTTTATCACTAACCTTTGGTTTTTTTCCGTTATTTTTATTTTTTACCGCGATTGTTTTCTTCTTTTTCGCCGGCTTTTCTACCGCCGGTACGGGTTTTTTTATAATGGCCTTAATCTCTGCCGGTTTTATTTCCGTATCTTTTGCCGGCTCTGATTTTTTTCTGGGGCCGGTCATTAAAACCGTCGCTTTTATTTTATTTTTTAATTTTGAATCTTTAGAAATGCCAAAAATAATTTTCGCGTTCGGATTCAGCCGGGAAATGTCATTGCTTATTTTTTCCACCTCGCGCATTGAAAGATTCTGCCCGCCTGAAACATTAAATAGAATATTTTCCGTTATGAAGTTGTTGCTCTGATACAAGGGATTAAAAAGAATTCTTTTCGCAATATCTTCTGCTCTGTTTTTTCCTGAACTTTCAACTGTGTTTAAAAATGCTGAATTGCCCCTGCCCGTTAAAATCGCCCGCAAATCCGCGAAGTCTATATTTATAAGGCCGGGGTTATAAATTAAATCAATCAGCGATTCTAGCGATTCAATTAAGTTTTTATTAACAATTGAAAAAGCCTGGGTTATAGGAGTATTGCTATCAATAATTTTAAAAATTTTTTCGTTGGGGATTGTAATTGAAACATTTAATGAGTTTCTCAAATCTTTCAACGCTTTCAGGGCTATTTTTGTTTTATTTTTCCCTTCAAATCTAAAGGGCAGGGTAAATATGCCTAAAGTAATGCCGCCAAAATCCTTTGCGGCGTCAACAAAAACCTTTGTGGCTCCAGATCCCAGCCCGCCGCCTAAGGAAGCTATAAAAATTATTATGTCCTGATCTTTAAAAAAGTTTGAAATTTTATCCTTATCCTGTTCCGCCGCCTGTTTTGCCAGCCTTGTATTAACCCCGGTTCCCAATCCATGGGTTAAATTTTGGCCGAAGCAAAAATATTTAATTCCGGTTTTTTTCTTTAGCGCCCGGACATCCGTGTCGGCAATGACAAATGTGGCTTTTTCTAAGGACCGTCCAATTTCAGAAACAATTGACCCTCCCCCGCCGCCCACTCCAATTACTTTAATTCTTGCCTTAAACATCGACTCCGCCGGAAATTCCGCAACTTCCTGTTTTAACAAAAATCCTCTATTTTTATGTTTAACGGCTTTTGCGGAATTTATTTTTTTAATTACTTTTTTGACTGCCCTTATTCTTCTCCTAACATTTTTTTTAATTCTTCTGGCAGTTGGCTTATTCCGTGGTTTTTTTCTCTGTAATGTTTTTTTCCTACTCAAAAACTTTTTTACGGTTTTTACCGATTTTTT